>Ga0307432_1000065_pt1 | contig 93003 bp, 87 predicted proteins | sample SalMarWE160150MG_FD_202158 | JGI IMG/M metagenome (GOLD analysis project Ga0307432, IMG submission 202158) | Salt marsh sediment microbial communities from the Plum Island Ecosystem LTER, Massachusetts, United States - WE1603-150 | ecosystem: Environmental > Aquatic > Marine > Intertidal zone >...
GGTCCAGTCCCACCACTGGCGTTGGCTGTTAGATTCACTGCTGTGCTATTGCAAGCAGCGCAAGTATCAGGATCACAGGTGATGTTGCAGTCGGGTACACTATAGACTGTGATGGTCTTGGTATCCGTATCCCAGCCACAGTCATTGCTCACATTCAGGGTGACATTATAGGTGCCGGGGTTGTTGTAGGTTATAAGGGGAGGCGTCTGCCCTGTGTGACTCGGAGGACTGCCTCCAGGGAAACTCCAGCTCCAACTTGTGGCATTCGTGGATAAATCGGTAAAGTTGACTGTCAAGGGAGCGCAGCCAGAGGTTGGCGTGGCATTGAAGGCTGCCACAGGCACAGGCACCTCTGTGCAGTGGCCGGTAACGCTCTTATCGGAATTCATATGGATGATGATGGGGTTGGTGCTGTTTGTGCTACCGGGGACATCACCCGTCCAGTTAACGAAGTCACAGCAGACACCTTCTTCAGCAGTAAGGGTGACATTGGTGCCGCAGGGGATATTCTCATAGGTCTTATTGCCACCAGCGGGGACCGTATCTGTTACATTATGTGTTGCAGAGTCATAGCTTACGTCTATGGGGCAGCAGCCCTTGGAGATCACTGTGAGGATAACTGTCCCTGAGTAGTGGCTGGGGTCGCTATCGCTGCAGATGGTATCACCATAGTGAGCCGTAACGTTGCCCACATTCGTGTACTGGCAAGACACAGCCGTGTCAGTGGCTGTACAAATCATGGACTCGCCGGCAGCCAATGTAGATTTGGGGCAATTTACTGTCACGCCCTGGTCATCCGTCACCACCACATCAGTCAGGTTCACAGTTCCAATATTGGTGACTTGATAGCGCCAATAAACTGTATCGCCCACTGGAATATAGGGTCCAGGTGCCTCATCGGCATCGTACCAAGTGCTATTGTCAGCCGAGGTTGATTTTTCGATGTCAATGGCTGGCTCGTCCACAAGTAACCGCCCGAAAAGCCAAGCTTGGTTCTCTTGGCATTCTTGAGTGATGAATTCGTTTATTGGAGTGCCGCTGCTAGGAACGGGGTCGTCTAAGAACCCCACGATCTGGAGCGTGTACCACTTCCCACCAATCTCGAAAAACTGGTCAGGGATGGTCTCGTCCCACCATACCCTATCGGAGCACGCTGTAGTGCCGGGGTATGGACAGGGGCGACTGTTAGGGGTCTCATGTAAGTGCATCGTGTAGTTAAAACTCGGGGAGATGAGCGGATCGCTGAAGTACAAGGTGATGTTCAAGGTAACATACGTAAGCAGATTGTTGGCTTGTATTGGGCTGTTGTAGTGGGTAAACTCTCCGAGGAGGAACAAATCCCCGGTTTCGAAGCTAGCACCGTCGCTGCCATCAAAGCCAAACCCACTCTGTTGACTTAACTCAAGGCTTGGGGGGCAGTACTTGTACTTCCTACCATAGGCTACCTGGTTCTCGTCGGTCGTCGATGCATCCTGGTCATTGTAACGCAGACAAGTTGGCGTCGGGGGCCCGGCATTCAACCAAATGCCGTCAACATTATCCAAGGTGCATCCGGCAGCCAGTATTGGCGGGCTGGCAGCAGGCAGGGCCATGACAATCAACATGACCACGCCAACTAAAGAAAATATTCTCCGTTTCATAATCTATACCTCCTGGTTAGTACCAATTGACTATTACCTTTTAACTATTACCTTTGTCATATACTTAGTCGCTAAAAGGTGGAAAATCCCTCACTTTTCTGGTACTTTTCTGGTACTTTTGGGTGATTTTTTCCAAGACTTATTGACCAAATAAACGGGACGATAAGTAATGAAAAGTACACTTCTCCTGCCCCGCTTCCTCTTTAGCTACCTGTTTAATGCTATCATACCCCTTTTACCCAGTCAATAGGTAATAGGTAAAAGGTACTGGTTGTTGCAAAAATATACTGGATAGACGATGCGGAAATGCAAAAATTAAAGGTTAATCCCGATTAAATCGGGACAAAATGACAACTGAAAATGCAAAACTTTTTAGAAAACCAAGCTGCATTGTTTACCATTCCAATATTGAAGGAAAGGATTCCTGCACGCCTCGAGGGAATGTAAAAATCAAAATACAAGAATGTAGTGCGAGGCTTTAGCCTCGTGCACGACCCCCGACTTCGGTCGGGGCAGGCTCTGAAGGGTCGCACTACAGATTTTGGGATTTGGAACTTAGCCACTGGGATTGCCACGCCCCGACTTGCCGGGACTCGCAAAATCGTGAAGGAAGGGATTCCTTCACGCCTCAGAAGAACCTTCGCCCCGACGAGTCGGGGCTCAAGACGAAGGAAAGGATTCCTTCAGGCATCAAAATAACTCCCCTTGCCCCTCTTATCTTAAGAGGGGGATTTGGGGTCGCTCCGCAACCCTTCAGGGTCGCGCCTTCTTGTCATTTGCGCTGACTATAAACAGGTCCCGTGCTGTGAGGCTTTAGCCTCGTGACAAAGGTGCCGGCATAAAAGCCAGCCGGTTCTTATGCTGGCTTCCCCTTTTTCTTCCTGATTGCCATATAGGCCAGAACTCCTGCGAGGATGGCAATGGCCGTAACGGCGAGGATAAGCCAGTTGAATGAGTGTCCTCCGCCAGATTCACCAATACTGAATGAAATCTCCTTGACCTCGGTCTTCTTGCCCTCGTAGTTAATATAGCCCTTTATGTCGTAATCCCCATCCTTCTCCGGCGTCACATAGGATGCTAATATATCACTCTGCCCCACGGGTACCAGGGTCTCTTCGCTTTCCAGGGTATCGATAAGCTCGTTATCGCAATAGAGCTCGCCGATGAACTTAGCTTTGGTATCTATCTGCCCGGTATTGAGAAAGGTCGCCTGGACTTTTGTTATCGTGCCAAGTTTTGCTTCGCCCTGGAGCGACAGCTCTTCGAACACCCCTGCTCTACTGAGCGTCCCAGCGGGCAGGATGGCGAAATTTAATTTCTGTGTAGCAATAGCCTCCTCATCCAGGGAAATGGCCACTTGAGCCGTATAGTTGCCAAGTTCCCTACCGTCAGTATCCCATTCAACAGGAATAGCTTCGCTTCTTTCAGGCTTTACTTTGGTTCCAGCAAAGGCGAGGCTATCAATGGTGGCATCATCCTTAGCTATCTCGACATCAATTTGGGGTGTAGCCTCCACGTTGCCGGTATTCGTGAAGTGGACCTCTATGCGAAGCGGGTAGCCCACCTCAGTGTCTGTGGCAGTGACACTGCTGACCACCCCGGTTAAGATCTGTGTGCCAGTAACTGTGATGGCGACATCTGCTGGCATGCGGAGCTTGGTAGTCGTCTCTCCTTCAACATCTTCTCCTTCAGGGGGAGCAGTTTCTGCATATATGATAGCCGAATAGCTCCCATCAGCAGCGTCTGCCGGTATATTGAACTTGACCAGAATAGCTACATTGTCTTCGCCCGGTATGGACATACTGTTTATGGATGTAGAGGGATCGCTTGTGTGGTAAAAGCTGACCCAATCAGCAGCTTCGCCTTCAGTTCCTAGAGCGACATTGATTTCGTCTTCGCCGGGATTATACACCCATACCATTCTCTCGTATTCTGCACCGCGCAAAGCATTTGTTATCTTAAGGTCTGTTGGCGCTATACCCAGCCCTATGGCACTAACGCTGAATGGAAGTAAGAGTAAAAGCAATAAAGGTATTAATCCACTCGCTAAGATTTTAACAATACTTCTCATTATCTTAATCCTATTACCCTCGACCACGGCCTATGCTGCAAGAATTAAATATTAAGCATCATAATAACACAAACCGAAGCCAGAGTAAACAAATCGGTGGCATTTTCCCTTTCAATAATTAAGTGACCGCACTGCGGGCATGGCTTTCAGGCCATGCCCGCAGCCGGAACTCTGCCTATAGCTCATAATCCGGGCTTTTTAGTATCCACACGCATCCCATTCCGCCCGTACGCAGGAGATCGTCATGGTGCCTGCATGGTGGTTACCCCCATCTGGCTTCTTTACATGGATGGAGAAATCGAGTTCCTCCGTGTTGCAAAGACGGAGCTTGTTGGGCAGTGTCACGGTTACAAAGGGGTCATAGTACATTCCGTTCTCGACGGTGCTCCCAAGCCTGGCATCGAAGATCACGTTCCAGTTGCTCTCCGCAGGCTTAGGGGGCTTATCCCCTTGGTATTCCGTAGGCTCACCTACGGTGTGGCCGAAACCCATGTCAGTCTGGTTCACTAAGATCCGAACATCGGTGTTCCCGACATTTCTTACGGTGGGCTCATCGGCAGTGCCGAACACTGTATCGCCAGCAATCCACTTCTCAATACAAATCGTGGTGTTGCCGTAGTTCACTGCATTGAAGTCGATCTCGATGGCGGACAGGGCGATGTACTCAAATGTGTTATTTAGCCCGACAGCCTTGTCATCACTCCAGTCGATGCAGCAAGCATGCACCGTGTAGTTCCCATGCCGGCTGGTGGTAACTGAGGTCGGCATTGCCCCTCCAGATATCAGCGGTGCACTTGAATAGCTCGTTCCAAACTTCAGAGTAGTTATACCCCGGGGCATAGGTGACCAATCCAGCGGCATCAGCCGCCGTGAACTTAGCCAAGACTGCAGTCTTAATAGCGTCAGTTTTCTTCTCCCACCTCGTTAGCGGGACTTCGTATTTGAATGAGCCGCACTCGCCTGTCTCTGGGTCAGGCCAGTCAGAGGGGTGAAAGACATCTACCCAAGCTTGGGCCACGTCGCCACCATTTTCTGCGTCAGTTACTACCACGAAGTATTTGACATTCACCGTACCACCGAAGACACCCGGTGGGTTTATCTGAGTCCCCGGCTTCGTGAGGTCCATATCCGGCTCTTCCCACTTACACTTGACTACCGGCGGGGTGCTTCCACCGCTTGAGAGCGTGACGGAGGTATCAACATCCCCTGCCACTACCGGCACTGCCAGTGCCAGGGACAGCGCCAATGCTAACACAATAGCTAAAACTTTTTTCATTCTTTCCTCCTTTTGCCCGATTTGAGATTTCGCTTTCCCAGACCGACCGCTCCGCTTATCACCCTCACCAATCCTCTCCCATCAAGGGAGAGGAGATTGCTTCAGCTACGCCTCGCAATGACGAGAAAGGGAGCCTGGGCATTACCGCTCTATCTCATTGGGCATATCTTAACTTCACCTCATCTTTTTAATTTAAGGTGTGCCTTACCAGGCTCACCCTCACCACGGTCCCTCCCTTCAAGGGACAGGAGAGCCCAATCGCCCAAGAACGACCTCCCTGTCGGGCCAAGGGCATCGGCATAGTTAATAATCATTATTCCCAGCTATCCTCCTTCAAACCCCGTTGCGTTTGCCTGGGCGCGACGTAGTAAGGAACGAACCCTGGCAAGTAGTTCCCTCACGTTTATGGGTGAGGTTAAATAGGCATCGGCGCCCATCTCGATGAGGTCAATTCCAGATATTTCTTTACTACCTTGCCCCAGAATGATAATTGGAGCCTGGCATATCTGCCGCAGGCGAACACAGAGCTCATCTCCATTCAATCTGTGGCTGGATTCAGACATGATTATCACATCAGGGTATCTTCTACCTAGCTCGGCTAAAGCCTGCTGCCCACCGCTAGCGCATACAACTTGAAAACCCGAGTGTTCTAGGGCAAAAGTCAATTCCTCTCCCCAAATCAAACCACTATGAATAAGTAAGATGCTCTCCACCTTCTTTTCTCCGATTTCACCACCCGGGGCTTGAAGACTTAAGTACTAAAAAAAGTTCACTGTGTTAATATGTTAACGAGAAGTAGAAGTAAACTATATCTGCTGAGGATAAAGAATCAAATGCCTATTTGGTGGGAAAAGGGTCTTTTTTTGGTGGAAAAAGGGTCTTTTTTGGGTGGGAAAAGGTCTCTATTTGGTGGAAAAAGGTCTCTATTCGGTGGAATCGGAGACTGTAATAAAGATGTAACCCACGCCTCTTTTAGTGCAGATGATTTTGGGGTCGGCTGGGTCTTCTTCAATTTTAGACCTCAGGCGGTAGATATACTTCTTGAGAAATTCAGGGTCAGCTCCGTAATGTGGTCCCCAGACACTGTGGAGTAAATCTGTATGGCTGACTACACTGCCTTCATTTCTAACCAATTGGTAAAGAATCTTGTACTCAATAGGGGTTAGCCTCACCGGTTTTCCATTCACACATACGTCATGGGTGGCATAATTTATGCTAAGCTTACCACAAAGGAAAGAGGTGGTATAGCCATCGCCAAGCGGGGAGCAGCGGCGAAGAATAGCATTCACCTTAGCTATATATTCCATGGGTATGCAAGAGCTGTGAATCCAATCATCGGCGCCCATTTCCAGAGCCCTGACCTTATCTATAACATCATCGCTCTGGCTAAGAGCAATAAGGGGTACATCGGAGAAGCTACGAATCTGACCTATGAGGTCAAAATCATCCGGGGATGCTGCATCAACGTGATGCATAACGATATCTGGCTGTTCCTTGTGTATTAGCTCGGTGGCTTGCCTTGCTTCAGTAGCATGGATTAAGCTTAAATCTCGCCATCTCACTTTTAAAATAAGGGAAATAGATTGTAATAGCTCCTCGGAATCACCAATGAATAGAACTTTCATCACTGCTCCAATATAAAAAGGGAACCTCTGCTAGATCAGTTTCACCATTGACTTCTTGGAATTCAATCTATCCTTTAACCGGGACTAATGAACTAGTACCTTCGTCACAATATTAGTCGCTCAAAACAAGGAAAATCCCTCACCTTCTAGTACTTTTGGGGGAATGTTTTCCGGATTTGTCAACCAAGTGGTAGATACCAGCGGTAATAGGGAATCTCCTTCCTATGCACTGCCTCCCCTTTAAGTGCAAACGTGGTATTTAACGCTAGCATAGCCCTATTCTTTTGTCAATATAGTCCTGAGTAAAAATACTAGTACCAGGCTCTGGGATGAGAATTCATCCCGACAATGTCGGGATAAAGGTTAAAAATCAAAATGACAAATCAAAATGTAAAATTTTTAACCATCTCCCTTGATGGGAGAGGATCAAGGTGAGGGTGAATTTTCCCCCTCACTCTAACTCTCTCCCACCAGGGGAGAGAGAACCAAAAGAAGAGATTCTTCGTGCCGCGTTAAAAATGCAAGAATGTAGTGCGAGGCTTTAGCCTCGTGCAGCACGATTGAGATTGCTATCGCCCCGGAGTATCGGCTATCCTCCTTCAAACTCCGCTGCGTTTGCCTGGGTGCGGCGTAGTAAGGAACGAATCCAAGCAAGTAGTTCTCTCAGATTTAAGGGTGAGGCTAAATAAGCATCAGCACCCATCTCCAGAAGGTCAATTCCAGATATTTCTTTACTACCTTGCCCCAGAATGATAATTGGAGCCTGACATATTTGCCGCAAGCGAATACAGAGTTCGTCTCCATTCAATCTGTGGCTGGACTCAGCCACGATTATCACGTCAAGGTGTCTACTGTACACCTCGGTTAAAGCTTGCTGCCCACCGCTAGTACCTACAACTTGGAAACCTGAGTGCTGCAAATTGAAGGTCAACTCGTCTCTCAGCACCAAGTCGGGATGAATAAGTAAGATTTTTCCCATCGTCAGGCCCTGCCCCAGTACTTAAGTACTAGAACTTAAGCAAGGTAATGTGAAGTAAACTATATCTGCTGAGGAAAAAATCAAATGCCTATCTAGTGGAAAAATGGTCTTTATTTGGTGGGAAAAGGTCTCTATTCGGTGGAATCAGAGGTTGTAATAAAGATGTAACCCACGCCCCTTCTAGTGCAGATGATTTTGGGGTCGGCTGGGTCTTCTTCAATTTTATACCTCAGGCGCTGGATATACTTCTTGAGAAATTCAGGGGCAGCTCCATAATGTGGTCCCCAGACACTGTTGAGTAAATTTGTATGGCTGACTATACTGCCTTCATTTCTAACTAATTGGTAAAGAATCTTGTACTCAATAGGGGTTAGCCTCACCGGTTTTCCATTCACATATACGTCATGGGTGGCATAATTTATGCTAAGCTTGCCACAAAGGAAAGAGGCGGTATAGCCACCGCCAAGCGGGGAGCAGCGGCGAAGGACAGCATTTACCTTAGCTATATATTCCATAGGCGAAGAAGGGGGGATCCAATCATCGGCGCCCATTTCCAGAGCCCTTACCTTATCCATAACATCCTTGCTCTGGCTAAGAGCAATGAGGGGTACCTCGGAGAAGCTACGGATTTGCCTTATGAGGTCAAAATCATCCGGGGAGGCTGCATCTACCTGAAGCATAACGATATCTGGCTGTTCCCTGTGTATCAGCTCGGTGGCTTGCCTTGCTTCAGTAGCATGGATTAAGCTTAAATCTCGCCATCTCACTTTTAAAATAAAAGACATAGCTTGTGATAGCTCCTCGGAATTACCAACGAACAAAACTTTCATCACTGCTCCAATCTAAAATAGGGAAACTCTGCTAGACCAGGTTCACCATTGGCTTCTTGAAATCCAATCCATCCTTTAACTGGGACTAATGAACTAGTACCTTCGTCACTCTATTAGTCGCTCAAAAAAGGGGAAATCCCTCATTCTCCAGTACTTTTGGGGGAATTTTTTCAGGATTTGTCAACGAGGTGGTAGATACCACAGATAATAGGAAATCTCTTTCCTATGCACTGCCTCCCATTTACGTTCAAATGCTGTGTTTAAAGCTAGCACAGCCCTTTTTCTTCTCAAATAGCCCTAGGTAAAAAGTACTAGTTAAAAGGTCACATTACCAAATTCTAGACAAAACGGTACCGAAACGGTACCGATGGGTGATTCCTATTGGATTGGATAGCTGTTATATATGATATATATGAGGAAACTAAAATCTTTAGCCATAGCCCTGACGCTAGTTGAAGTAATACTCGTTGCCACGTTAGTACAGGGTGTTTTACTTGCCAGCGAAAGCACGTCAGCCTACAACTATTCGCCTGCTCATTATGTGGCACGTGCCGATAATAGCGAGCCCGTAAGCTATGGTCCTTCCCCACCAGCGACGTATTCTCTCGATGATAGCTATCTGGCTGAGAGGTGGGGGGTAACCAAGATTGAGGCACCTCAGGCCTGGCAAATAACCAGAGGGGACCAATCAATTATAGTAGCTGTGCTGGACACGGGCATTAATGAAGATAACCAGGATTTGGTTGATAGGGTGGTGGCTGAGGTCAATTTCACCGATAGCCCGACAAGCGATGACCTCTATGGGCACGGGACCCACATGGCAGGCACCATTGCTGCCATCGCCCCGGAATGTCGGCTAATGAATGTGAAGGTGGCTGATGATGTGGGGAGCTGCGAGCCATCGGTGGTAGCCAGAGGCATTATCTGGGCAGTGGACCACGGAGCCAGAGTTATCAACATAAGCCTGTCCATGAGAGCATCGCCGGATTTGGTAGAAGCGGTAAACTATGCCTGGAGCCAGGGAGCGCTAATTATAGCAGCGGCGGGCAATAAAGGTGGGGCGGAGCCTTCCTACCCGGCTTATTATGTCAATTGTCTGGCGGTGGCCGGCACCAATAAAAACAATTCCTTAGCTTTGTTATCCAGCCATGGCGACTGGGTGGATGTAGCCGCTCCAGGCTTTAACATTTACTCTGAATTGCCCCAGAATCAATATGGCTATAAGACTGGCACCTCAGCAGCCGGTGCCCATGTCGCAGGCGTAGCTGCCCTGATTTTCAGTGTCGCTGAGGATAGCAACGGCAACGGCGCAGCCAATGACGAGGTGCGGTGGGCTATTGAAAATAGTTGTACTCCCATCGCTGGGGATGGTGTGGGGCAGGGGCTGGTCAACGCCTTCCAGGCGGTAAAAAAGACAGTATCTTAACTTTCTCACCTAAACCCCCTTTCGTCGGAGCGGGAGCCCTTTGAGCCCTCTGGGGGCTCCTGCTTCGATGGGGGCTTACCTCGCGAAACCATTTTTTAAACAGCCCTGTAGAGCCCTTAAATGGAATCCCCCTCCCCTCTAGCGGGAGGGGGTTAGAAGGAGGGGGAAAGTTGGCAGAATTCACCCTCACCTAACCTCTCCCTTCAAGGGAGAGGGATCTTATACAAAAGATCTTATACGGAATTTGGAGGTGAAGAATCCCCTGGATACTTAAGACAAATCTGAATCTGAAGCTAGCAAAATAAAGCAGCCTATATGATCTGGAGGGGATTCTGTACCGAAATTATATGGGAGGCTATAATCAGGATTCGTGGGTGTTTTCCGCCAGGTTATCGCGCATAGCCTTCCGTGCCCGCGCCAGCAATCCCTCAACCGACTTTGGTGAACGACCCATAACCTGACTTATCTCCAGCACGGGCATCTCTTCGAGGTATTTCATTACCAGCACCTTTTGATAATCGTGAGGCAAGCCCCCCAAAACCTGGCGAATTGACTGACGAATCTCCTCGGACTCCATCACAGAGAGGGTCGCTGGTTCATCATCCCCAATTTGCTCCAGCTGCATCATAGCATCAAAATCGGGGGAAGATTCCTTGGGTTTAGGCTCTCGCGCCTGGCGCCGATAAAAGTCATTTATCTTGTGCAATGCGATACTGCGTAGCCAAGTGTAAAGCTGGCTGTCACCACGGAATTTATCCAGTGAACTCAGAGCAGCAAGGAATGTTTCCTGAACCAAATCCTCAGCTACGGCCTGGTCTCGGCCTACTTGTTCCAATACCAGATTGTAGAGTCTGTTCCTATAAATATTATAGAATTCCTCCATGGCTGTGCTGTCGCCCGCGCGCAGCTTCTCGACCAGCTTAGTCTCATAACTTTGAGTAGTGGATTCAGCTACTTTCATGTCGCCTCTATTTATTACATCCTACTGCCCTAGTATCTTTAGCATACCAGCCAGCCAGGTTCATGGGAATCACCTATCAGTACTGTTTTGCAGTAGAAAATAGTACTATGACCTCAGGAGATGCATTGTGAACCCGCAGTGCCAAAGCAATCCCCAGCACAACAGGAGGGTGATTAAAGGGCAAAAGATACGAAATCCCAAATTCCAAGCATCAAATCCCAAACAACATCAAAGCACCAGATACCAATGCTCAAAACGTTTAGAATTTAGAATTTTGATATCGGGATTTGAAATTTAGCTAATGAGATTGCCGCGCCCCGACAAGTCGGGGCTCACAATGACATACGAGGCTTTAGCCTCGTGCGCTGAAGCTTAATGGTATCCGGGCTTGACTTTGCGCCTGAAGCAATAATAGCCGCCACAGCCAAGGAGTACTATGCCCACGACGATTCCAGCGACCAATCTTGCACTGAACCTGGCCCCGCTTGTGGATACCAGCAGGCGAACATCTAACCTTACGGCCAACAGGTCACGGGATTCAGCAGCGACTCCCAGCCATATCTCCCAGTCCTCGCCTGCCCATTTCTGCTCTCGCGGTATAGCTACCGTTACCGTTACATTAGCCTCAGAATTAGCGGGCACTTCGATTTCTTGAGAGGAGAAACTTACCCAGCTATCATCAGGGAATTCAGTCCTCCCTTCCTTTCTTTCCTCTTCCGGAGGCTGAAAAGTAGCGATGGTAAAATTATGAGCTAGCTCTTCCTTATTGTGAATGGTCAGTTCGAATTCTGCTACCTCTCCCGGGGGCAAGTTATCCATGATTAATACGGCAGGGGAGACGCCGAAGTTAACGTCCTGAGCCAGAGTAAAAAAAGGCAGGAAGATGGCCAGTAAAGCGGCAATGAGCCCAGTTAATTTAATACGCCCTATCATCAGGCAGTTACTGCACTTATGGTGATCTGGGTTTGCATCTGCCTGCCACCAACGAAGTAGGTCGGCGTTAGCAATCTCAGACCAAATTGCTTGGTATTCCCGGGAGCCAAGCTTGAGCCTGAACCACCAGAATAAGGCCAGAATTCGCTTTGTGTCTTGGTAATAGGAACATAGCCATCGCCTAAAGGTCCTCGTGCAGTATCGCCGGATATGCGGAACCATAACCCATACACGTTTTCCCCATTAGTGCCATCATTGCTCAACGTCCATTTATAGGCGCCAGGATTATCCACCCATGTAGCATCCTCCCCCACGATAAAGGTGTTGACATTACAATTGCCCTCTACAGTCAAAGTGCACCATTCTATGGGCGGGCTTGTCTCATACTCTGTGTTTGAAGCTACATTCCCAAGAGGCCACTGTGTTTTATCCAGGCTGATGGAAATCTCATTGACTCCTGTCATAGTGATGGTGATGGTGCCGCTCTCCTGGGCTAGAGCCGACAAGGAAAAGATTAAGGCCAGTATAATGGCTAACGCAATACTCGTGATTACTGCTTTCATCTACCCTTCCGGATTTGATAAAACTCTGCTTACTGTATTGGTTCAGTCGTTTTCGGATAAATCGACTAGGGTAAAATGCTATAACCCTCCTCAGCTCTTGTCAAGACCTTGCCCTACAGCATCACAATATTAATATCTGCGTTGTCTATCAAGTATTAGCTTGCTCCACTTTATTAGGCGATTGTGCTCCGATTTCATCGGAGCAACCGCAAAACTCTGGAGACCTGCTATCTTGAGGACTTCTTCGAGATGCTGGCTATGCCTTACCCAGATTGCCCCAAATCGGCACGCTGAAGGAGCCTCATTTTTTCTTTAACCTCTCCGATAGTCTCTTTAGCTATAACTTCAGCCCGATTAGCTCCATCGGCAAGGACTTGAGCTACATAACCAGACTTGGAGGCTAAAGCAGCCCGCCTTTCCCGGAAAGGCTCTAGATTCGAACTGATGCTCTCAGCCAGTATCTTCTTGCAGTCCACACAGCCAATGCGAGCGCTACGACATTCCGAAGCAATTTCCTCTACCCGGACCGGGGTGAAAAAATTGTGGAGGCGGAAAACATTACACACCTCAGGATGCCCCGGGTCAGAGCGGTACCTCCGTGCCGGGTCTGTAAAGGCGACCATCACTCGCTCCGAGATTTCCTTGGGAGAAGCAGCTATTTCAATTTGGTTATTATAGCTCTTGCTCATCTTCTGCACCCCATCCAGGCCTAGAACTAAAGGAAAGTTGGTAAGCTTCGCCTGCGGCTCAGGAAATACGAATCCGAAAAGGGAGTTAAACCGACGCACTATCTCCCGAGCCAGTTCAAGATGAGGAAGCTGGTCTTCACCCACGGGAACAACTTCTCCTTTATAAAGGGCAATATCAGCAGTCATGAGAACAGGATAACCCACCAGCCCATAATTAACGTTATGTGGCTGCATCTTAACCTTCTCTTTAAATGTCGGAACACGTAATAACCAGCCTAAAGGAGTCACCATACTGAACAAAGTGTGGAGCTCCTCCACTTGAGGAACATGAGACTGAACGAAGATTATGCTCTTCTGTGGGTCAATGCCAGCCGCCAGCCAGTCAAGCACCATTTCGTAAATATCTTCCCGAAGGGATTCTGTGTTTTCCAGAGTGGTGAGAGCATGAATATCCACCACGCAATAGACGCAGTCATATTCATCCTGAAGGGCAATGAAATTCTGTACCGCTCCCAGGTAGTTACCAATATGTTGTCTGCCTGTGGGGCGGAAGCCAGAGAAAACGCGTTTTCCCATTTATTTGTGGCAAAGTTTAGCACATAGAAGAAACGGGTAACAAGGCTAAAGCAAATTGACTGAGAGTGTCTACTTGGGCAAGCTAGTCAAGCAAGGCTCTAAAGAGGTGTTTGGTAGCGCATACCGGATTTGCCACTACATGTCCCAAAGGGTTGTTTTACATTCAAAATAGAACTTTTGTGTCAATTACCCAAGACCTGTTTTGTTCGAGGGATATCAACTAATCACTTTACGTTTCATTTCGTCTATTAGCAAATTATTAGCAAAAACCTAGCTTCAAGTCAGACTAAAATAATATTCAGAGTTTTTGAACTCGAATTCGACCTGAGCCTGAACAGCAGAATTACGAAGTAACTTTTAAAGACACAATCTGGCCGATTATTAGGTCACAAAACAATCGTTTGTGCAGTTAGATAACAATCTACGCTAGTGTGCAATTCCAACCTCAGACACATTATCGCTTGGGCTCGACCATATAAGCTTAAGCTGTGTCAAGACACGGACTGCCAGCTCAGGAAGGGATAGGTCTCGTCGTCAACGATATTCCAGATGTAGGTGGGATCAGTCACGCCGGCGGCGACTGCCGTTATATGCCACGTAGCACCTGTGAAGGTGGTGATACTCTTCATTTCCGCGGTAATCTTGCCTGTCCCTCCAGCCGAAGTAGATTGTCCGCTGGTTTCGGTATCCCAGAAGGAGTTGGTCACAGTGCCCTCATAATTCCGTCCCACCAGACCGCCAACATCCTCGTGCCCGGTCACGCTGCCGGTGGAATAGGAGTTGCTAACAGTGCCCTCCGGGCTAACTCCCACGAGACCGCCAACCCATTGGTAGCCGGTCACGCTGCCGGTGGAATAGGAGTTGCTCACGGTGCCGGTACTACCTCCCACCAGACCACCAACATTGAAGAGCTCGCCAGTCACGCTGCCGGTGGAATAGGAGTTACTTACAGTGCCTGCATTCCATCCCATCAGACCACCAACAGCCCAAGAGCCGGTTATGTTTACGTTCTCGGCACCCACTTCACTGACTTTACCGCCAGAAGCAAGGTATCCAAATAATCCAACATTGTGAACAAAGTCAAAGTTGAAGCTTAAGTTTGAGATTTTGTGGCCATTGCCATCAAACTCTCCGGCAAGATACGGCACATAGAGACTAGGTTCGCTGCTCAAATCCAGATCATTTTTCAATCTGAATTTCAATGAATCGTCCTGACCAAACGCCAGTAGCTGTTTGAAATCACCGACATCGTCTATCAGATAGTAACCATCCTCTTGAGAAAGCCTTTCATTGACATCCAAGAACTTATTGTTAGCCAGCCATTGCTCAAAGTCTTCATCGAACAGAGCTCCAGTAGTAATTATGTTCTGTCCGTTAATCAGAACCTCGTTATAGTTGTAGTGGGAGTTGCTCACAGTGCCACCATTCACTCCCACCAAACCGCCAACACACTGACCGCCAGCTACGCTGCCGGTGGAATAGGAGTTGCTTACAGTGCCCCCCGGATTAAAGCCTACTAGACCGCCATATGCAAAATTGTCGCCACTCACGGTGCTGGTGGAATAGGAGTTTCCTACAGTGCCCGCATTCCATCCTATCAGACCGCCAACCATTTGATTGCCAGTTACGCTACCGGTGGAATAGGAATCGCTTACACTGCCATCATTGTATCCTGCCAGACCGCCAACAGCTACCCATCCGTAAGTTATGTTGACGTTCTCGACAGCGAGTTCACTAACTTTTCCGCCAGAAGCAAGGAATCCAAATAATCCGACTGCGGAAGGAAATGGAGGAAAAAAGTTTAGGTTTAAATTGGAGATTCTATGACTATTTCCATCAAACTCTCCAGCCAGATAGGGGATGTAAAAGTTTGTTTCATTGCCTAAGTCCAGATCGTTTTCCAATCTAAATTTCAGTGAACCATCCTGACCGAAGGCGAGCAGTTCTTTGAAATCACCGACATCGTTTATCAGATAGTAACTATCCTCTTGAGAAAGCCTTTCATTGACGTCCAGAAACTTATTGTTAGCCAGCCATTGCTCAAAGTCTTCACCGAACAGAGCTCCGATGGTAATCACGTTCTGTCCGTTAATCAGAACCTCGTCATAGTTATAGTGGGAGTTGCTCACAGTGCCCTCGGGATTCCATCCCACCAGACCGCCGTAAGCCGCATTGCCAATACTCAAACCAGTCACGCTACCGCTGGAATAGCAGTTGTCGATAGTACCATTATTCACTCCCACGAGACCACCGACAAACGCGCCAGTCACGCTGCTAGCTGAGTAGGAGTTATTCACAGAGCCGCCCTCATTGTATCCCACCAAGCCACCAACATAATAGTTATAGTTGTAAGAGTGGTTGCAAGTCACACTGCCGGTGGAATAGGAACTGTCGACAGTGCCGTGATTAGCTCCCACTAGGCCTCCAACATCCCCACTACCAGTCACTTCGACGTTCACTACACCGACATTCTCGATGGCCCCTGCCGCATCAATAGAACCAAAAAGCCCCACACCCCACTCGTCAGGGCGGTTAATAAAAAGGTCTCTTATCTCATATCCCTGACCGTCGAAACTCCCGGTAAACGGGTCAAGCAGGATATGCGTTGCCCAAGGGTCAAATAGGGCAAAACCCATAGCAGTTCCGATTGGCTCCCAGCCCTTTCCTACATTGGCTGTCGGGCTCCCGAGTTCTAAATAACCCGGAGTAGTGGAATCGAGATCGTTCATCAAGATGTACCTGCCGCCCAGGTTGTCTCTGATGGCATCCAAGTCGTACCAATCCCATATTTCTAGGGTTTCTGGGACAAAGTTGGCGGTGATAGAGTAGTCTTCGTTCATGGTGATGGTGGTGGTAGCATCATTAACATCGTCGATGGTATCCACATCGCCAGTCCAGTTGACAAACCGGTAGCCCTCCTCAGCCTCGGCCACTAGGTTGACCACCTCGCCTTTGTCATAGGTATAAGGCCCCGTTTCTCCAGGGTTGAATACCGACCCTCCAACGCTGCTGGAGATAGTGAGGTCGTACCTAGTAATACCACCGCCACCACAGCCTACCATCCCGGCAATTAGGGCTACCGTAATCAAAAAGATGCTAATTTTTTTCACGTATATGCCCCTCAGAGTGTATTGTATCATTAGCGAAGTAAGTTTCAATAGTCCTCTGTGCGGCGCCTAAGATATACTGCTAAGTTGGCGAGCAACAATCCATCTCAGTGTGCGGCTAAGTAACAATCCAAGTATTTGTTAAGCATTCTCCTGTCAAGAAAGCTAAGTGCACAGTAGACTTGTAATCCTACGATGAAACATGAGATTATAGTATTGACGTATGTTAGGAGGCTCTGTGAACCAATTCGTAAGAGGTTTCCAAGAAGTGGCAGCTGGCATAATAGGTGGGATTGTATTTTTTGCTATCCTTGCTGCATTTGCCCAAGACGGAGCAATTCCTACGGGCATGGTTCTGCTATTTACCCTCGTTGGGATTCTTGGTACGGTTGCTACAATTAAATCCTACCGCAAAAGCGGATTCGTATTCACTATTGGATGGATTGTAGAGGCGTGGCTTCTTAAAGATGCGATGGATACGACTGCATTTCTCGTTTATTTCATCATTCCGATAGCTGTGCTGGTAGCACGTATAGTCGTATTTTTCAGAAATCAGTTCGTGTGATAGGATATCCGCTCACTAAAAAGCCACTATTCACCTTGTTAACAATGCAGGCCTTTGTTCAAGCGAAATTTAAGCCGCGGGCACAGGCCAGACACAATCAGCAGTAGCACTGATGAGGTACGCCTTGCCTGTTACCAAACTATGCAGGCTATTAAACTGAGGTGGAGCACCACGTGTCCAGTGGAGCCATGTACCCGCTGGGATTTCAGGTGTTGCCTCATCAGCAGTAACCTGATGCCACACCATCACTGCCTCATCGGGCAAATCAGCTGGAAGGTCAATGTCAACACCAGGGTAAACTGGCACTACAGTCATACCCAGGTAAATTGTAGTGTTCGTCGGTGGGTTGTTTGGCTCTGCCCCAATAAAGTAGGGGGCAGAAATCAACTCCTCATAAACATTTGGAGAGTCAGGTACTCTATAGTCAGCCGTGATATCATAAAAACTGTGGCTTTGAGTATCTATTGTCTCAGTTTTACTCACATGGAAATAGCAAATAGCATTTAACCTTGGAAACTCTTCCTGCAAAGTAGTTACGTCAAAGGCTTGTTCCAGCCATTCATTTTTGAACTCCGCTTGTTCTGTTTCGGTCAATGGGTTTCTTTCTCCCGCACCGGTGGGGTCTTCATTTGAGTCAAAAGCACCCATTTCTGCGATTAGCATGGGCTTATTCTTTCCTACTGCGAACATTTCGTAGAAATCAGCGCTGTCTTGCCCATTCCTTATGTTTGCCACGAACATATCCGGCGGAACTAAATTGTCCTCATCCCAATCTTTCTCATAGAAGTTCAAGCCTACCCAGTCTACATATTCTCCATACGTTCCCGCTCCTTCAGGATAGTACTCTGAGTAGCCGTCACCGTAGTCAGTTCCTCCCCACGGATAACCCCAGTTCTGATTTGGCACCCAGCACATTTCTACACTTGGAGCATTTTCATGGAAAATCTCCGCGACTTCTTTGAACTTGCTTGTATAGTCTTCGGGGGCATTTCCCCAGGGATACCAGGGCCCGTTCATCTCATGCCCAAAGGCGATGAAGACCGTTGTGTCAAGCTCATTACATTCAGAGGCGAAATATCCTACATCGCTAGTGTTTATGGCATCAAGACCATCCCAGGGGTCATAGATGAACGTCGGCATGGCGCCATTGTTTTTGACCTCTTGTGCCCACACAAAATGTGCTGGGTCTTCTGAATCAGCGATATCAACGTATCTCACGAATATGGCATGATTCTTGCCCGCCTCTTGATTGAAATCAGAGATGCTCTCACAGCTCAAATCTTCAGACCCACAGCCGAGGTAGGCACCGATATAGCAGCCAGAGATTGAGTTGAACACATATGGCTCGCTTGGGATATCGGATATTTGAGCATCGTCAGCTAAGACAATAGTGTGCCCCTCTGCTGAGACCTTAAGAGTATATATATCTGTAGGGGATGCATCGGGATCTGGTACTACAGTTATCAGGTAGTCCCCTATCTTCTGGTCAGGAATGTTCACCACGTCGTCAAGGTCACCATCTGCATCAATGTCAATTTCGGTATAGGTTGCTCCTGGAATCTCATTTAGCTCCTTACCGATAGTAAGACCATCCGGGTCTGTGACAATCATATCGGCTGGACTACATAAGTACAGGCTGATTCCAGTAGCGAAGTTAGCCGTGATGGAGTAGCCCCCATTCATGGTTATGTTTGTTGAAGAAGCGTTGGGATTGGCTATTGTGCTAGTGTCTCCAGTCCAGCCGGTAAAGTAATAATCAGTATCTGGGCTCGCCACCAGGGCGACCACCGTTCCCTCCTTGTCATAGGTGAATACTCCCTCACCGGGTATGGTTACCGAGCCTCCTTCCGTGCTAGAAATGGTGAGGTCATACTCCGGTATTTCTTCAGTCACCGTAGCCCCGAAGAGCTCATCAAGCTTCGATGTGCCGCTAAAATCTACGTTTGTGGTCCTGGGAGAAGAGGTCGAAAAGCTAATAGAGGTGCTGGCTACTGAGTTCAGCGCTTTGAACGATATGGTAGCCACAGTGAAGGTGTCAGAGGGGAAGGGAGCACCAAGTTTACCGGCGCTGTAGTCTATGGTACCTGCGATGTTATCGTAGTTGTTCTGAAGTACCGTGGGGAGGGTAGAGCCTGGCGTGACTGATTGCACTTCCAGGTAAGCAGGGTCAAAATCAATGAAAGCGTCTATTCCTGAGACATCCTGTCCATTACACTGGGCCTGGATGGTAATATAAAAGATATCATCTACATCCACTGTCTGGCTGGAAGGGAGCAAGACCAAGTCGACAACTGCTCCTACATCTTCTTCCTGGGTGGTAAAGGAATAAGAGTCTGTAGGCATGCTATTAACCGCCAGGTCATCAGCCTCCACGGTAACGTCAACTACCTGGAGGTAGCTAAAATCAGCCGGCGGGTCATAGGTCAGCGTGTAATCAGCGGAAGTACCCGTGATGACCGGGGCTACCACTGTCCCCTCTACCGTCATCACGATGGTGGCCTGGTTGACACCAGTACCGTCATCCAGGACATGCACCACGATGTTACTATCGATAGCCACATCCGTGGCATCCTTGGCCGGGTTATGGCCTGAGGTGTAAGGCGATGTGGTATCAGCCCCTTCAACAGTCATCGTAGCCCCAAAAAGCTCATCGAGCTTCGATGTGCCGCTATAATCTACGTTTGTGGTCCTGGGAGAAGAGGTCGAAAAGCTGATAGAGGTGCTGGCTGCTGAGTCCAATGCTTTGAATGATATGGTAGCCAAAGTGAAGGTGTCGGAGGGGAAGGGGGCACCAAGCTTACCGGCGCTGTAGTCTATGGTACCTGCGATGTTATCGTAGTTGTTCTGAAGTACCGTGGGGAGAGTAGAGCTTGGCGTGACTGATTGCACCTCCAGGTAAGCAGGGTCAAAATCAATGAAAGCGTCTATTCCTGAGACATCCTGTCCATTACACTGGGCCTGGATGGTAATATAAAAGATATCATCTACATCCACTGTCTGGCTGGAAGGGAGCAAGACCAAGTCGACAACTGCTCCTACATCCCCTCCTCTTACCAGTTGTGGTGTTGAGACCACTACCAGAGCCAGAGGCGACATCATCATATAATTGACCGCCAGCAATCCAAAGTCAGAGATGTTTATTATTCCATTGCGGTCAAAGTCAGCCCTAGCGTCATAGTCGGGTTCCCCTAGAGTACACATATAGGACACTGCCAGAATGCCAAAATCACTGATGTTGATTATGCTATCATCATTGGCATTGCCCTCAAGCAGAGTACCCATATCCACCGCTGTAGACGGAGTGGAGATAACCACATTTCTCTTAACGTTTATCAGGGTATGCTCGCTTACTGCGGTGATGTCATAAGTACCAGAAGCAATAGCACACTGGCAGATAGCTGTGCTGCCGGACTTAGTAGTAGTAAGGTCGAACTGCTCAAGCGGGGTATCAGTCATGACATCGGCTCCCAGGCTGAAGAATTTGATGGTGATAGGGACTTTCCAGCCTTCCTCTGGGCGGGAACCACCCTGAAGCACTACCGAGATATCCACCGTAACCTCAGAAACAAATACCGTCCCATCGGTTATCGTGCTGGTGACATCGTTCCCACTATAATCTGCTGCTGTCTCCCTGGGGGGACTGGTAGAAAAGGTAATTGAGGTGCTCGGGCTGGTCAGAGCCAATGCCCTAAATTGAATTGTGGCCACGGTAAAGGTGCCGGTGGGGAAAGGCTCACCAAGCTTGCCCGCACTATAGTCTATAGTTCCTAAGGAATTATCGGCTCCATTTAGCATCACTGTAGGTAGAGTAGAGCCAGGTGTGATCTGGATTCCGGGTGTCCCAGTGTCAGCATCCAGGACTTCTAAGTAAGCGGGGTCGAAGTCAATAAAGGCAGATATTCCGGAGACCGGCTGGTCACCAGCCTCAGCTTGAATAACAAGTTCAAATACCTCACCGACCCCCACATGCCTGATTGACGGCTGCAGGCTGATGTCCACCTCACCTGGTGTGGTGAACTTCCATATTGTGCCGTATTTGCCCTCGCTCATGTCGTACCACTTAGATTCGTCATCGCCAATGGCGAAGAGCTTGCTGTTGCTGTCTGGAGTCAGACAGCCGCAAATCTTCAGTGCCTGCGGCATCATGATGAACAAGGCATCATCAAACTCGGCATACTTGGACGTAATCAGGTAATCCCAGTCAGCTTCCTTACAGCATAGTTCGGCAGCAGGCCTGAGATTGCGGGCCATACCAGTGTACGCCGTGCCACCTATTTCGGCGACATAGCTGGCATAAAGAAAGCCGCCGTTGTCAGCACCGCTCTTGGGATTGCCATCAGAATTGTCCAGCACCAGGCCAGTAAAGACAATCTTATTGGAATCTGTCGTGGATCCACTACCGGTCAAGTCGAAGGTGCTTGGCTCAGCCTTTAGGTCTCTCCACACAGTGCTCTCGTCAATGACCCAGCGGTAGACGCCGCCGTCCGTCCAACTAGTTTCGTATACGGTGGCATAGACCGTGTCATTGGTATCGAAGTAGCTGTCAAAGGCCACCGTAATGTAGCCCGAGGTAGCGACATCCCCCAGCTCGGTGAAGGTCTCGCCGCCATCGGCGGAGTAAGCAACATCTCCATTCCGGCCGCCGACAAGTACGTCCTCGCCCAGAACGGCTATGGTCCAGCCCTGATTTACTTCGCTGTCTACCGCCTCTGTCCAGCTAGGAGCAGAGCCGTGGTCATCGGACACAGCAACAGCGCCATTTCGGCCCAGAGCGTAGATGGTGCTCTCATCTTTCACTGCCAGGTCAACGATGTTGTTTATTATGGTAGTGGAGCTTCTCTTTTTCCAGCAAGCCAGGGTTTCCATCTCGTTCCAGTATATGATGCTGCTCATGTGGTCAACGAGATACACGGTGTCGCCGGTTGTTTCCTCGGGAGCCAGTCTGAGAAAGCCACGCTCCGGAAACACGCCAAACTCGTCTTCGCCCTCGAACTGGCCGCACCAGGTCCTCAGCCACTTGCCGCTGTACTCCGTGGCTTCGGGAAGGTTGTCGGCCTTCAGCCAGATGCTGTCGCACATGCAACCACACTCCAGGTTAACGCTGGCCAGCATGATCTTGTTGCAGTCGGGTGATATTGCGACATCCGACAGATAGTCAATCCAGGTGTTGACCAGGCTGAGCTGGTTCCAGGTATCTCCGTCGTCGAAGCTTACCGACCAGGCGCTCTCTTCACAGGAGCCGCCTCCTATGGCCACAGCATAAGCCTTGTCAGGACTTATGTAGAATGCCACCATGACAAGTCTCCCCGTCGGCGGCTTGCACGACACGTCCCAGGGCAGGCAGCAGATATCCATGTCGGTGATGGAATCATTGCGATAGATCAGGACGCCCTCGCAGCACTCTGTAAGCACAGGCGCCCACACGTCCGCCTCAACCTCTACAGCTTCGCCAGTGCCCAGCAGGCTGGCGATAGCCTTACCCTCGCTTATGTACCCAAAGTAAGACACAGTGGACAGCCAGGGAGTGCCCTCAACCTGCTGCCCGATGGGTATAACGGACTTGTTTTTCACACGGAATATCATGCCTACTGGCGTACTACCATCAAGGTAGTTCACGTTTACCCAGACGTATCTCTGTACGGCGTCTTGGCCGGAGTAGTCCAGGGGCGTGTTTATGCTCGCTACGCCATTCAAGTATGGGATGGTTGTGGGTGCACTAAATATGGGCACGGCCTTCTCAAAGCCCGCCTTGTTGTTCCAGGCTTCGATCGTTCCCCAGGTGCCGGACTGGAGGTAGACGTTGTCAAGGGTATCGGGAACAGTAAGGACTAGGATGGTTCTGTCCGTAGCCCAACTAGGTGCGAAACAGATGGCGACAACAGCTATAGAGGATGCGCTGTCGTTATCCCAGCCATCGTATGCGGTGGCATCCTCCCAGCCGGTGCCTACATCTCCAATAGCCAGGCAGCGGAAAAGCAGGGCGTCATCCTCGGCAGCGGTGGTACCGCCGATAGCGATGTTACGCATGTCGTCCATTTCGCTGGAGACTGCGAAGACAAGGTCTCCGTTTGCGCCGGCTGTAGTGAGAGCGGAGTCAACTTCGCCCGTGTCCCGGAAAGTCGTGCCGCCGTCATTGGAAATGAACACATGCAGCTCGTCAGGAGAGCCCTTGGTTACCACAAGGGCTACAGCCACGAAGTCGGGGTCGCCAAAGTCGCAGGCGACTTTCACCAACGAAACAATGGTGCCAAGTTCCTGCTCGGTAACCTCGGTTGTCAGCGCATCGGAGAGGTTCTTCCAGGTGGCACCCTCATCGGTGGACTTCAGTAGTTGAGGGACATTAGGAGACCCAACATCCTTGTCATTGTCATCATAGCCTATGCCAATGACATAGAGCGCTGTCGCGCCTGGGGCAAAGCCCGTGATGGAAAAGCTTGGCGCCAGAACCCAGTCTTTCATAGATGGAGTAGAGACCCTGTCCCACACACCTTGCACATCCTCAAGCGTGGTGGTGCCATGACCTTCATTGGGAGCGACATCGGTGGGCTCCGAGTAGTCGCCGATGACATTGACCACGGACATGACGCCGTCATCGCCGAGCATATCCAGAGGGATGGCAAACCAGAAGTAATCGGTGTCGGTGAAAACGGGGAAGCTGCCTACATAGTCAAAGTCTTCATAATCTGGATCCCATAACCCTAGCTCTCCCTGCAGCCCTGGGGACAAGGCTTGTGTCTGTCCAGTTTCAAGCTGTCGTTCACCATTGCTTCTCTGAACAGGTAATGACCAATTCTCCCCCATCATCCCATAGCCGCCTATGGGGAGGATAATAGCCACGGCATCGGCTCCAATGTCGTTGGTGGGGACATAAGGGTCAGAGGATACAAAGCCGGTCGAGGCATCGAGGTCAAGGTCAAGCAGCATATAATTCACGGTATTATAGGGATCAAGGGGCTCAGCGTTCCTGACCCGGAAGTAGATGACAGACTCATCAGTCTGGTAATCGGCGCCCACGATATCGTGACCGTAGCCATAAAACTGGTCGCCAACAGGGTCGGTGATAAACTCAGTCCAGACGATTATACTGACTGAGAGTTCCCGGCTGGCTGTGGCCTCGGCGGCATCGGTGACCTGAACGGTAAAGTCGAAGGTGCCGACGGTGGTCGGTATGCCTGAAATAACGCCGGTATCGGCGTCAAGCCCCAGTCCATCGGGCAGGGCGCCGTCTATTATCGCCCAAGAGTAGGGTTCAGTCCCGCCCGAGGCTTCAAGGCTCGCCTCGTAGGCCACCCCCACCTGGCCATCGCGCAGTTCGGTGGTGGTTACTGTGAGTGTCTCGATTGGCGGTGTGGTAGGTGAGGCCTGGGCATAGCTGTCCGACCATTGTTCGCTTCCCTGGACATAGGACCAGGCACGGTAGTAATAGGTCGTGCTGGCGTTCAGTCCGGTATCGGATGTGTTGATCCCGGTGCCAAAATAGACCTGGGTGCCATCATTTCTGTCGGTCGGGTAGTTGCCCTCCTTCCTCTGTATCTTGGTCTTCTCTGCCCCACTTCCTTTAGTCCAGGATAGGTCGATCTGGGTGGTGTTGACTGCACTGGCATCAAAGCTGCTTGGTGCATTGGGCTTGGTGAGGAAGGTTAGCTCGCTTCCATAACTCCAACCGACACTATTGCGGGCGCATGCTCTACAGTAATATTTCGTACCTTCGCTCAGACTGGAAATACCATAGTTGAAAGTTCCCGTTCCATAGCTTCCACTCTCGCTCCAATAACTATCGTAACCAGTGCTTGCTGGTGCGGTATTGCCGGGGTTACTATGACTTTCATCACCCCAAACAAATCCCCTGTAATCGCAATTCTCACCACCAGTGTCGGTTATGTCACCATTCAGGGTGGCTGTGGTCTCCTCCACCGAGCTGGCGGCATCAGTGGTTACTGTTGGTGCTTCGATTGATGTTGTGGTAGCGTAGTCTTCAGCGGAGCCATCCGACCATTGCTCGCTTGCTGGAGAAGCATTGCTGGGAATGGTCGGAGGCTCAGGTATAGTTGAAGAATCACTGGTGGCGGTCAGGTTAACCTCGACCAGTCCATATAGCACCCAGGTGGCAGTTTCATTGGCCCACAGGTTCCCAATCTTGAAGTGTATTTCGGACAAATGTGTGGAAGTGTCAAGATTAACCACCATGTTATAAAAGCCGGCCACAGGCACAGAAGTAGTCGTAGTTGAACCTACTTCTTCCATCTCATGTGTAGCCAGGTTTTCCGCCCAGGCTGTGATAGCAGTGCCATCGGCCACCAACTCCCCGTCCACGCTTGCCGTGCCCACGAAGGTGCAGGGTAAGGCATCTCCCTGGACATAGGACCAGGCACGGTAGTAATAGGTCGTGCTGGCGTTCAGTCCGGTATCGGATGTGCTAGTCCCGGTATCAAAATAGACCTGAGTGCCATCATTTCTGTCGGTCGGGTAGCTGCCCTCCTTCCTCTGTATCTTTGTCTTCTCCGCCCCATCTCCCTTAGCCCAGGATAGGTCTATCTGCGTGCTGCTGATTGTACTGGCATCAAAGCTGCTTGGTGCATCGGGCTTGGTGAGGAAGGTTAGCTCGCTTCCATAACTCCAACCGGCACTATTGCGAGCGCATGCTCTACAGTAATATTTCGTACCTTCGCTCAGACTGGAAATACCATAGTTGAATGTTCCCGTTCCATAGCTTCCACTCTCGCTCCAATAACTATCATAACCAGAGCTTGCTGGTGCGGTATTTCCGGGGTTACTTTGGCTTCCATCACCCCAAACAAATCCCCTGTAAACGCAATTCTCACCCCCAGTGTCGGTTATGTCACCATTCAGGGTGGCTGTGGTCTCCTCCACCGATGTGGCGGCATTGGTGTTCACCGTAGGAGGATCAACAACTCCAGGCCCAACGTTAACAGTGTAATCCTCTGTATCTCCATAGGTATAGCTCTCACATGGGCTGTGGTAATCATCGTACTGGTGGACTATTCTCATCCTGGTACTTCCCAAGGTGGCATCCGCCGGAATGGGAATGTCGGCGGAAACACTGCAGCCGTCTGACGAGCAATGGCCTATCTCAATCCCTTCTCCACTGTCTTCAAAATCACAGTCTTGATTCCAATCGAAATAGGCTTTGACGTATTCTGACCAGCTATCAACCTGACCTATGGTTACCGTTAAGGTATAGGTGCTTCCCCTGGCCACATCGGTGGAAATGGAAGTATAGTCGGCATAGCCACTTCCACCGGAGCTTTTATCGATAGTATTGAATTGAACTCTGAAAATCCATTCCTCATCATAGATTGTTCCACCACAGGTGCAATAACATGTAGGCGCATCAGTAGTGTGGAATGATTCACTACTATCGGCCCAATCTGGACCTACCGAGTTCTCTGCATAGCAGCGGTAATAATAGTCAGTGTCGGGGTTTAAGCCAGTTACATCCTTATAAAAAGTAACTGCCCCCTGAGGCTGAGATGGGGATGTAGGAGCACTGCTGTAATCCCAACTGCCGGGATCCTCCCCTCCGTCATTGTCCCCCCAGTAAACAGTAACGTTGGGATTCTCACCACCGGTTGATGTTACTTCACCATTAAGTCTGGCCGAGTTGTAGGTGACATCTGTGGCCCCACCGTTGTTGGTTACCGTCGGCGGAGCTAACCCTGGCGGTGTGGTAGCAAAATCCTCAGCATAGTTGTCCGACCATTTCTCCTCACTACCTGCGACGTAGGACCAGGCCCGGTAGTAATAGGTTGTGCCTGGAGTCAGCCCCGTATCTGGAGTGCTGGTCCCGGTATCAAAATAGACCTGAGTGCCATCATTTCTGTCGGTCGGGTAGCTGCCTTCCTTCCTCTGTATCTTTGTCTTCTGGGCCCCATTTCCTTTAGTCCAGGACAGGTCGATCTGGGTGGTGTTGACTGTGCTGGCATTAAAGCTGGTAGGCGCATCAGGCTTGGTTAGGAAAGTCTGCTCGCTTCCATAACTCCAACCGGCACTATTGCGAGCGCATGCTCTACAGTAATATTTAGTGCCTTCGCTCAAACTGGAAATACCATGGTTGAATGTTCCCGTTCCATAGCTTCCACTCTCGCTCCAATAACTATCATAACCAGAGCTTGCTGGTGCGGTATTGCCGGGGTTACTATGACTTTCATCACTCCAAACAAATCCCCTGTAATCGCAATTCTCACCACCGGTATCGGTTATGTCACCATTCAGGGTGGCTGTGGTCTCCTCTACTGGGCTGGCGGCATTGGTGGTGACTGTGGGCGGTGAAGAATCTTCAGTGTAATTGATAGCGATACTATCGGTGGCGATGTTCCCAGCACCATCTATCCCGATAACCGTCAAGATGTTCTCACCTGCCTGAAGATCCACCTCAAAAGACCAATTGGATATTGTTCCACCATTATCCCACCCGCCATCGATAACAACTTCCACTAAACCTGAGCCTGGAATCGCATCGCTGGCAGTGCCTTGAAGAATGACTTGGGATAAGTCTGTTGTGAAATCATCACCACTGTTGGTGGTTATGACCACAGACGGTATCTGCAGGTCCACAGAGAAGGGCCAAGAAGCAGGTGTTGTGTCTTCCAGCGTTCCATCGTAGGCTTTCACATAAAAAGTGTGGTGTCCCTCAGTTACGGATGTTAGTGTTGTACTTGCATTGTTCGAGTAGGAATTCCAGGATCCCTCATCTAGTTTCCAGGCATACAGCAACTCAGACTGCGCCGTACCAGTGTCTGATCCTTGCCATTTAAATGTAACCTGCGCCTGACGACTCCATCCACTATATATTGGGTAGGCACTCAATATCATCGTGTCTGGTTCTTTGTTGATAACATCTATAGCGGCAATTTCATATGAAGCGTCGGCATAACTTTCCTTGCTGGTCGCAACATTGACGAAATACGTACCTTGCTGACTGGCGGTAAACTGACAAATGTATGCTTCGAGACTACTGTTATATGACATTGCCAGACTTGTATGAGAATCGTCCGGCCAGGTTATGTTGGCTACTGTGTTGGCATCTGTGACTTGACCTCCATTGGTGACATTCGCGGTGATCCCTACCGTGTCTCCTTGATAATGTGAGGTGCTATCAGGCGCAGCAGCTATGCTTAGCGGTGGAGGTTCGTCTAGGTAGACAATCGAAGTACTGGAGTCATTGCCCCCGTTAGCGTCGTCACCAATAAGAGCGTTGACCGTGATAGTGTATTCGCCGGGCTGAAGGCCAGCAGTATCCCATGACGAGAAATCAACTGTCTGCGAACCTGTGACGGATGGTTGCTTTCCCTCTGCATACGAATACCCATTAGTGCTCGTGATAGATAAGGTCACGTTCGGTTTCTCAGTATAGACACCAGCCGCCGTGACTGTTGCTGATACATCAACGATGTCTCCCGGGTCATAGTGAGACCCATTGGGTGGATCTAGATTGGAAACCGAAATGTCGTGTTCAGACAGAACTTCTAGTTCAGCTCTCTGCACCATCCAATCTGAGCCTGATTCTAGTTCCCACCAGAATTCATACATCTGAATAGTTGCGTCTGTAGGAACATCAAAATAAAGCTCCCAAACACCGTCATCGATAGTGTTCTTTGAAGGATCCCACCCGTCAATTGTTTCACCATCTTCAACGGGAGATACTCCGTAACTGTCCAAATCGTGGGATCCCGTCACACGATATATTGCCGTCTGACCTCGGGAAACAACAACACGCTTTGATTCAAAATTGAAGCTGAATGCGGGGGGATATGTCCACATCTCGAAAGAAACTGGACCTCCAGGCCACGTAGCTGCATCCGAATGCCTAATTATCAATTTCTTACCATCATAGAAATAGACTTCATCAGGATAAAGCCTAAATGTCGGCCCGTCATGAATGTGATACTCAGTTTCACCGTCCCAATAAACGTTTGTTACGTCAACAGTATAGACCCCGGCATTGAATTCGTCTGGCCAATGCCCTGCTTGTTCGTATAACCCAAAGAGATCATAGTCCGGTTGATCGCCAACGTAAAATGATAGTGTCTCCTGATTGTCGGATGGGTTCTCATCGGTATCCAACTCTAGCCATACCTTTGCGGTCCAAGTCCCTGTTGTTGAGTCAGTTTGTAGGGGTTCAGACTCTTCACCAGTAGTTCCCGTTTCCTTAACAATGGTGCCATAGTTTCGAGTCACAGGTCCAACTTGGCTTCCACTTGGAGAATACAGATACCAGTGGACTGTGATATTCTCGTCATATTGGCCATGGTTATCGAATGTTGCGTATAGTCTGACGCTTCCGCTTGGTTCAACCGAATGCGTGGAGAGATGGAAATCACTTATGCTAACATCGTGCCCACTCTTAGGATCAGTCACAATAAGCTGATCTGAAGCAGTCGCCACCTTGCCATTGTGTACAGCTTCAACGGTTACGTCGTGACTACCCGGTGCATTTGGTGCGATAGCAGCAATAGAATACTGCCCGTCTGCATCTGTTTCGTCAGAGCCAGCAGAGCTGGAAGACGTCTGGGCTGAGACCGTAACCGCGTCAAGTGGAGCGAGGTTGGCGTCAGTCAAAACGCCGGAAATGATATAGGATGTTCCCTTCTCAACACTGGGAGGCTCCAAATCAATCGACAGGCGAGGAGAAGTGTCCACAGTCAGCGAGATTTCCTGACTGGCTTCATTACTGGCAGCATCAAAAGCTGCAGCCGCGATAGTCACGGCGCCTGAAGAATCAGGTGGTTTGCAATAAACTGTGTATTCTGCTGGGAAGACCTCTTCACATGTAGGAACAAGCAAACCTTCGACGTCGGGTGTTGCAGGATCATCGATGATATCGCCATCTGCCGTCAATTCAACATAAGCCACACCTATATTGTCATCGACTTGAACTGTGAATTGAGTCTCTCCCGTAATTACGCTGTCACTTGCCGGAGTGATTATTGAAATGCTGGGACCAACCTCCTTATCAATTGCTAAGCACTTCTCCTTTGAATCTTCATACGAGTCAGCCATATCACTCCAGAAGTGACCTGGAGATAGGAGATCGTTCCACTTTCCGAGGAGTGTATCGCAGGCTGAAACCATATAATCATAGAATGAAATCTGGGAGTACTCGAGCAGTTGTCTAACCCCATAAACATTACTATCTCCGTACTCCTTTAAATAATTGTGAACCGTTGCTGCTATTGCGGCATTTTGAACAAGTTCTTCTTGATTAGCTATTGCCATTGCCACTTTCCATGCTACGATAACCATTGTCCATCCTGGGTGTAAGTGTGCCAGAGTCGAGAACAGACTAACTGCGCCCATTGCTATGTCTGCCCTATTTTCATGTATGGCGATGATAAGCTGATTCCAATATCCGGCCTCGGACAGCAGAGCAGTCCACTGGACATTACTCAGGGCTTCTTGCCACGCGGCATCTTCAATGTGCGGTGTAAGATCTTTCAGCAGATCCAGGCGACATTGTGCTTCTTCGCTAGCCAAAAGATCATACAGTATCGTGGCAAAGTGAAGGTCAACGAACACTAGTGTGGCCTCAAGATCTGCTACAGCAACAGCAGCAGCCTCCCACATAGGATTGTCAGCGAAATGTGGGTTCTTTTCGTCCTTGATTCTTGTGAACGCAGCCTTCAATTTCCCGACAAATGTCTCTGAATCCGCCCAGGCCTTAATCTGTAGGTCTTTGTTCATTGCTACAGCTTCCACGGCCATAGATATCGCCGAATACGCTTCTGAGGGAATTTCCATCTTGACAAGTACTTCCTCTATTCGTGCTCTTAAATCTGATTTGTTGAATAAAGGTCGTGCACAAATCTCCTCTATTACAGTCTCATATGACTCCACCCTGTCTGAATAGTTATGTAATGTACGTGCCCATAGCCTATCCCCGCAGATCCGGTGGATACAATCATCATTATAAAAAGGGTCCGGGATGAAGACCTCGATTGAATCACCTCTTTCGTCCTCAAATTGATAAGGAGTAACATCCTGTGAGATAATATCATTGACTTCTGCAAGAACAGGGGATGCCGAAATTGGGAGCATCACAAAAACGATAACTGCACACAGAACAAGGGAGAGTAGCCGGTACCTATGTTCTGGCAACTGTTTGATGTTCATTCGCAATCTCATATTTTCATCAACTCCCGTTTACTGATCAAGTTTAACCACACCATAAATCCAATCCCAAAGATTTTGCTGATTAATTTTCCTTTTCTCATCACCTAAGCCTCCTTTTCAGCCTTCCATGTTCATCGTCGCCCTAGCCATCTCCCATCAGCTGGAGGAGGGATTGGTTCGACTATGCCTTCACAATTGCCTTGGCTTGCGAAGGAGAGGATAGATTCTGCCGTAGCAGGAAAAAAGAGCCCCGTTCACATCTCTACACGTACTGAACTGGGCATGAGGAGAAGTATAACAATCACATGACGCACACACTTGACCACCCACCTCGATATTAGCACTTAAAGTACTATTTCTGATAGAGGGTGTTCTAATGTTATACCGTTATCTAAGGAGTGTCAATAGGTTTTTATGCAGCGTCCAAGACATACGATAGAATTAAGGAGCAACAATACGTCATTTTGTTCATTTCACTTCGCATCAGTGGATCAAACCACTCGGGTTCATAGCCTGAAGGTGGCCGGTTCGAGTCCAGCGCCTGCTGCCAACTGGATTCAAACCAAACCCAGCAGAAAAGTTGGGCTTTTCACTTGATATTCAGTTCAAGCAATATCTTGATGCCTTTGTCCGTCTTTTCAACAAGACTTCGGAAGTGCCTCTTTAGGGTCCCATGTTCACTGACTATTTTCTTCCGGATCTGATCTTTCTCAGCCGTGTCAGATACATGTGCCGAGAATTTCGTCCGGAGGAATTGAATTTCCCCGAGGGGAGCGATTATTTGCTCTATTTCTAGATTATTAATACCTTTAGCCTTCAGTATTGCCCCAAGCAATTTGACACTTCCGAGATTAGGGTCATAACAGTTAAGTGATTGGCTTAACCCCTTAATATATGGATAATTAAGTCCTTCGACTACTAATTTATCCAGGGTCTGAATTTCGTCTGCCCATTCCTTGACAGAATCTGAGACGACATAGTTAAGCTGAGTATATAAGCTCGAATCGCGACAGGTCCAGAGTTCACCCTTGTTTCTTGATAGTTTTTCCAAGGACGCCTTTAGCTCTGAGAGCGGTTCGTACGACAGGTCCCACTCCGCTTTGAAATCAGTCTTCAGAGCTCTCTCCGATATTCCTGCCTTCGGATTCTCATTATATTGTTTCCAGTGCAGTTGTTCGTTGTAAGGAAGGTCTCCTAAGTAACATAAGTATGTGAAAACTTGACCGGCTTCATTAACGTCGTAGGTTTGCAGGTACCAGCTATTCCTGCACCTGATATGACGTTGGCCTAAAGTATACTTTTCTGGGTCTTGTTTGTACTTCAGCAAGACATCCGGCTTGAAAAAGGCAGGGGAGGTCTCAAACGGCTTATCCGATTCGACGAAGTAGTTGCCGAGTTTATGAGGGTCACATGAAAGTTTAGCAACTCTCTCATGTTTCCAGTCCCAAGAGATGAATGTTTCATATTTTTTCGGTTCTAGGTCGCTGCCTGTTAGCCTTGCCAGCATTACCTTACGAGGTTGCTTATTGCGAATGACCTGGAAGCCTCTTACCCAGCTTGAAGTAGCTTGTCCCTTTCGACTAATTAGAATTCCCCGGCGAGCGTAGATTTCGTTTTTCTCGTCACTGAAATCAGCCCTTTGTTGGTCTTTCTGATCTAGACCCCCCTCTTTGTCATAGACAACCCTATCAAAGAATCGGACGAGCACCGACCTATTCAAGAAGAGGTGAAAATCGAGCACATCCTGCTTAATGGTGGTTATGTACCCTCCTTCTGGCGGATACAGTATTTTGATGACTTCCTCAATGTCACCGTCTTTGTTTACCCTGCAATAGGCCCTTCTTTCATCCATAAAGTGAAGGTCATGCAGGTGAGTCAAAAATTGAGATGCCTCTATATATCCCTTCCTATTGGCCGTGCCTTCGAAGTATCGAAGGAACGTGAGAGGTTGGGCTCGTGCAAGTATTTTAGAGGAGTTCGAGTCGAAAGGTTTTGAGATGAAATGCTTTGGCTCGCCGCGCTTACTGAAGCCATATCCGTATCCCCAGGAGTCGTCTGGAGAACCCTGCCATTTCATCAGATCCTCAACATAACTGCTTTTTAGACTCCTAGATGGAATAACAACTGAATAGATGAAACTATGTTTGAAGGAGCAATATAGGAGGACATCCCCTGCCTTGGTGTCTAGAAGAAATTGGAGAAAATCGTTCTGCTCTAAACACTTGCTATAATCCTCAGTTCCCAATTTGGGCAATCGGGAAATTGATTCAAGCTCTTTCAATACTTGCTCTTCGTCCATGTGAGCTCGTTAAAAAACCGGATTGCTGTAATTATACTGTTATGGAATATCAAACACCAAGCAAAAAGCCGTATCTTTCCTATGACCCGCTCTGCGGAACGAATTTCAAGAGTATCACCCAGGGAGTCCTCAATAGTTCTTGTGCGCAGTGTTCAAGATGTAATAAGGAGTTGAGGAGTCACAAGAAGCCAGAAAGTCCCGGATGGTTTAGCTTTATAGTAGAGTAACTATTAAGCTAAATAACCCTAAACCGAACCCTATCCATAGTAGTACTTTTGTCATCGCCTTTGGTTTGCCCAACCATCCTAAGTGCCGGTGTCCCTCAACCTTGCGGTTAATCCAGCCTTTTAGGCTATTAAGGTAATTCTTTGGTGCCTCCTCGTCATTATATGCTAGTATTATACCCACGAAAGACACCAGAATTACAAAACTCATTATCCCGCAAATCTTCGCAGCTATGGTCAGGTTCATGTGCATTTCCTCTTCAGGGTTATTACCAGCTATTATACAACACAAAATACGATATTATTGTTGAACCCACTAAACAATTCATCGTTTTGTGACCCGACAATCGGCCAGATTAAGCCTTCAAAATCTGCTCCCCTATGCCAGTTTCAGTTTCAGGTTTCAACTGCTAACTTCCTGTAGCTTTGCTGTAGCTTTGTCGTAACCGATTACCTGCGCTTGAAACTCGAAACTCATAGCTAATGACTTGAAACTCATAGCTGACGACTTGAAACCTGGAAGGTGCAACCTGAAACCACGAATCCAGAACTCGTGCGAGGTCGCAGATTACAACCTATTAGCTACGAGTTGTGAGTTCCAGGTCCCACTTTCCAACCTATGAGTCAGTAGTTCTATGGTTCTATGGTTCCAGGTTCTACCTTATTAGCTGAGGGTTTCAGGTTCCAACTCATGAGCTGCTGGTTCTAGGTTTCAAGTATTGTGATGCAATTCTATTGGAAATGCTAACTGCGAATACTGAAACTGGATCCTGGCTCACTTACTCAGTTTCTAGAGTCACGTATTGGAGCATGGGACGCGCGGTTCTATGTTCTACGGTTCTATGGTTCTAACTCAAAAAACTAGCTATTCAGATTCAAAATCAAGAAAAACCAATCATAGAACCACAGCTAGGGCTAGAACCAGAATAGAACCGGAACAGAACCAGAGCCTAGAACCAACTCAAGTACACAAAAACTGGATACTAATGGAAACTCAAGCGGAACTGGGCAGCAAATCTTGAATACACAATCTGGCTAATAGTTATCTCTTATAGAAATTGCTTCCTCAACCCAATTTGCTAGTTTATCCTTAATATGATCATAGACATATGTGCTTGTCGAGAAAGGCGGGTCATAAGCTTTTACGATGCTGGATAGTCTTTGATTGTTGTCTCTCTTCATCGTGAAATCATCAAAAGGATTTCGGCCTTTGGCTGATTGATTTTCATCTCTGTCCTTGAGGCTATGGATATATATCCCAAGCAGACCCTTTCCATCATTCCAGGATTTTTCGATTTCATACTTGATCCATTTCCTTCCTGCAGTATTTGCCCCTATCAATACAATTGTGCATGATTTTCCTTGGAGCTGGCTATTTATCCATGTTTCAATTGCCTTATCACCAGCGCTTGTGATTGATTCCCAGTCATTATCAGACACTGGTTCATTGCCTTCAATGACTCCCATATTTCTTACCTGACCTGCTCGCCAGTTGTCCGGTTTATAATGGAAACTGAAGAACACTTTGCGCGCCACGACTATCTCCTCCTTTCAACTTCAAGAGTATAAATATTTTACCACTTTATACAGTTATAAATCTAGCTGAGAATAATAACAAATTGTTAAACTACTTTGCGTAAAGCAGAAAGCAATGATAAGATTCTCAATAAGAATGCTTGGAGATAATAAATAATATGGCAAAGAAGATAAATCCTAAGAGAACTTATATCGCCTTTAGGTATGAGGAAAATACTCTAAAACATTATCTGAAAGGGCAATTAAGAAGCCGAAATATCAACGCAAAAATCAGCGATTTCTCTTTGAAAGAAAAGGCTCCCACTAAAAGCTGGAAGAAGAAGGCTGAAGAAAAAATCGGAGGGGCTAGCCAAGTCGTAGTTATCGCAGGCCCTACAGCGCATAATTCCAGAGGCGTAAAAACTGAGGTCAAAATTGCTCGTAAACTGAATAAACCAATATGCCAAATTAGAGGCACGACTAAAAAGAGCTGCCCAAGGGTACCAGGTGCTGGCAGGTATTATCGGTGGAACTACACTAATCTTGAGAAGATATTTGGTAAGCGTTAAAGATGACTGAACATCTGAAAATGATCCAAGCCGTTATAAACCGTATGTCACAGACCTCATTTATTATAAAGGGATGGGCAATAACTATAGTTGCTGCCATAGTGACGTATTCGATAGTATCAAATAGAAGTTTTGGGTTACTCGCGTTGTTCCCCAGCATCATGTTCTGGGGTCTTGATTCGTACTATTTATGGCAAGAACGACTTTTTAGAGGCTTGTATGAAGCTGTACGTAGTTATTCTATTAATATTCCCGAATTTTCAATGGATACTAAGCCTTGCAGGAGCTCAACGCCAAACTGGTTTAAGACACTTTTTTCTCGTACCGAATTGACATTCTATATAAGCATGCTTGTGTTCATATTAATAGCGAGCCTACTGAAAATATCGAATTAAAACAGTACTCTTCACAGAATTTAAAGTCATAGCTGCTGACATTCTTTGTCAGATGTTTAAGACGAGAGTGGCAGCGACTGGATTTGAACCAGCGACCTCTGGCCTATTAGCTCAATAAGTTGGCGGTGTTCAGATTGTATCTAACAAAATGACGTTTTGTGCCTCCTTAGCTCTGCATTATATCTTGGTACATTGCACAAGGAACTATTGACAATTTGTTAGATAGCGGTACAATGTGGAGTAGTCTTTTAAAGAAATAGTACTTCGAGTACTAACATCAAGGTCGGTGGTCAGGTGTTTGCCATAGAGGATTGCGTTAATTCCCACGATGTCCAGTCGAGCATATGTAGATATGTGAACTGGACTCCTTTTTCATGCCATAGTGAAGTAGATCCTACCTCTCGGAATTTAGGGATGGCCAAAGAGGTAGTTACCTAACCTATTGGGCGACTGGGCTTGATTTAAGAACGTAACTAATGTGATTAAGGGAGTAGAGAAAAGGAAACATGGAGGAAAGCTAGCGTGCTTCTAAATGAAGATGAAGAAATCCGTGGCATCTATGAGGTAGATCGCTTCCTTGGAGAAGGGGCTTTTGCGGAAGTGTACCGCGTTAAGCATAAATTCCTGGGGCGACAAGCCATGAAGGTGTTCAAATCGCCTAGCCCACAATTAAAAGAGATTGAAAGAAACTTAGCTGAAGCCGTATTGCTGTCAAGAATTGGACATCCTAATATCATTAGGGTGTTTGATGCAGGTATCTTGGAAACTAATGCAGGAAAGCGTGGGTATTTCACAATGGAGTACGTTCCTGGTGGTATTTTGGAATCACTATGGAATTCTTATCGAGATGGCTTTGTTCCAATTCTGGATACTGTTGATATTATCCGGCAAGTTTGCATGGGAATGGCTGTTGCTCATAGCAAACAGTCACCGATAATCCATCGCGATATCAAGCCGCAAAATATCCTTGTTGGCTATGATGTTGAAGGACTCCGTATAAGGATTAGTGATTTTGGACTTGCTAAAGCTGTAAATCCACTCACACTACTAGCAAGTGCTAGAGGGACTCCCGTATTCAAACCTCCAGAGTGCCTGCAAAACATGGACTCTTGTGCTGGGGACGTATGGTCTATTGGTGTTACGCTCTATCTTCTGCTAACAGACAGACTACCTTTCCCGGTTGAAAACAGGATGGATTTATCAACCGGTAAATGTTGGAGGCACAAGCTTATCCCTGCAGTAGAATTTAATCCTCGTGTAGACGACTGTCTTGAATCCATTGTCTCGCGATGCCTCAAGCTCAATCCTGCTGAGCGCTATTCTAACGCAATGGAGATGCTTGAGGATGTTAGACGATGGGAACCACCGAAATCAAAATCCATAACAAAAGGTAGAGAGAATGTAGATGAAAGCAAAAGTGCTCTTGGTATTATCCCAAAATCTGAGGAAGGCGACCCAGAGACTATGGCAGCAGAGGCAATGAAAATCGCGCGAGATCCACGTAAGCTTATGGAAGCAGCTGATCTCTTGGAAGAGGCGATGATTAGGCAATCTGGTTTACGGGAAAAGTACGAATACGAACTCAAGCTGTGGCGACGCGGGATTATCATGTGATATATATGAAGGGAATAATTACAGACAATGGAAACAGGTGACCCAATGGGATGGAATGAGACGCTTCTCAAGATGACGCGACCTGATATCTATCGTATCAATGCTTTCCGCATATTGGGCCTCCCTGTGACTGCTTCTCCAAAGGAACTATCGTCTCATATTCGAAGGCTTGAGCTTACTGAAAAATATGGGAATATGGGACAGCTTGACAATAGCGTTCTCGGACTAAACATAGCACATGATAGGGATACTAGGCGGGAAGCGCAACAAAGACTGCTCGATCCTGAATTGAGATTTATAGATGAATTCTTCTGGTTCTGGCCGTTATCACTTAATTCGACCGAAGAAAATGACGACACTCTTGAGGCAATTAAACAGAATGATATAGCGCGAGCTTTGACCATCTGGGGGCACCATGAGGCTGAAGGTAGTGAAGCTAATGTCTCTATGCACAATCTCGCTGTTTTCCATCATGCCATGGCATTGGATTTCGAACACATGGAAACGGAAACGAAAGAGATTTCCAAGCAGCAAATTGAACAGAAACGGTCCCATTGGCAACAGGCTTTTTCTAGATGGAAAAAGCTACTTAATGAAGAAGGGTTTTGGCAAAGAATGAGAGAGCGTATTCGTGAATTTGATGATCCTCGTTTAACAGCTGATACAGCCCGTCGGATTCGCGAAGGATTGCCGAAAGCATTGCTTTCAATCAATGCGATGCTTGCAGTAGAAGCTTCAGGAACGAATGACCCCACAGATATGGATTTTCACCTGGCAATAATACGTCAATCTGGTTTTGATAATGCAGTTGCCGAAGAGGCCAAACACCGGGCGATCGTACCGATACGAGATAGGATTAAAGCCATATGCTTACACTCTGCCGAGGAAATAGTTAATGCACCAGAGCGTGGTAAAAAAGTGGCCTCTAGTCTTGTTAGTGACACGGCTCAATTATTCAAGACTCTTGATTCACTACTAGCCGAAGGAGACTCAACACGCGAATCAGTCCACGATGAGGTAGCGTTGCAGGTAAGGTCATGTCTAATTGCATTTGGGAATGAAACTGAGAATTGGGGGGCAGTGTTAGGAGTTGCTGAGAAATCTCTCAATATTGCAGAAAGCCCCTTTCTCAGACAAAAGATTAAGGATGACCTCGAAACCATAAGAACAAATGTAGAATATGCGACTTGCTGGTTCTGTGGAGGAGCTTGTACAGACAGTGATTCCTACGTTACGGTGATGATGCACGGTAATGTGGAGCGTGAACGCGTATTTCTCCAGACGCAGGTTAGATGGCAGTACCTACCTGTAATGGTCCCAAGGTGTACAAGATGCAAGTCGGCTCACAAACAGACTAAAGCCTGGAGAATAGGAGGGACGATTACCGCCTTTTTTCTTGCTATCTTCATTGGAATTGCGAGCAGTAGTTTTTGGGTAGGTGTCCTGGTTCTGGGCGCTATCATCGCTGTAGCACATGGACTAGCAGCCGCGACATTCCCTAAGGGGGTAAAACCCGAATCTTACAAAAACGAATTCCGTACTGTAAAAGAAATGCTTTCCCGAGGCTGGAAAATGGGAGGAAAACCTTCAGGTGTTTGATAGAAAAGTGTTAAGGGAAACCATGGATGATCTTAAGCAATGGCTGCGTTATCCTCAAGAGTTCAGGATAAGTACGCGGACATGCACCGGGTTATCAGAACCCTTGGAAGCACTAGCTGACTCAGTAAAAAACTCTGAAGCTAGTTCTCAAACGAAATCCAAGACAGAAGAGGAACTACTTGATATGGCGGCTGATGTGGGGACTTTGGTATGGCGAATCCAGCATAGGTTAGATGCTACAGAAGAGCTCTCGAAACCACTGCAAAAATTATCTCGCGATGTAAAACGGACGTGGGATACTCTCACCCAGGGTGGGATAGAGATTAAAGACCACACTGGTGGAGACTACGAAGGTGGCATGGCTTTGCGTGTGATAACATCCCAGCCAGTTAGCGGATTAAACCGACGACAGATTATAGAAACGCTTAAACCCACAATATATTATAAGGATAAAATTATACAAATGGGTGAGGTAGTTGTTGGAGTACCTGAAGAAACCGAGACAACAAAGCCAACAAAGGAAACAACCGAAAGTTAAAACACAAGGAGGATAAAGCTATGGAAAGACAAACAGTAGACTTTGGAATTGACCTTGGTACCACCAATAGTGCAATAGCAGTGTTGGAAGGCACAACGCAGCGTATTATCAGAACGAACGAAAACACTGAATACACTCCGTCTGTGGTTTCATTTAACAAGAAGGGCGAGTTAAGAGTGGGAGAGACGGCAAAAAACCAGAAAATCAGCACCGACGAAGCGGAGCGCTCTGATGTCTGTCTGAGATTCAAGCTGCAAATGGGGCATCCTGAACCCTTTAAAGCTTTCAAGGCAAATGGTAAACAAATGACCCCGGAAGAACTCTCTGCTGAGATCCTGAAAAAACTTCGAGCGGATGTTCAACGGAGGGATAGAGAAGAGATTACTGCCGCTGCTATCAGTGTCCCTGCCGTTTTTGAGTTACCTCAGTGCTCCGCTACAAACAGGGCAGCGACTTTGGCTGGGCTATCGTTCAGCCCGCTGGTTCAGGAGCCTGTCGCCGCTGCCATGTCCTACGGATTTCAAACCACCAGCGACCGCGTCTTCTGGATGGTCTATGATTTTGGCGGGGGCACATTCGATGCAGCTATCCTACGGGTGCGCGACGAACAGATACAGGTGGTAAACCACGGCGGCGACAACCACTTGGGTGGCGGACTGATTGATTCGGGGATCGTCGACCAGATACTGGTCCCTGTGGTCGCGAAAGAGTTCAATCTATCACCTGATGACAAAAGGTGGGAAGCTGTTCATTCCACACTTGAATACTACACCGAGAAGGCCAAAATTATTCTTTCCGTGGAAGATAAAACTGACATTGAAATACAGGACCTATTTCTGGCTAGAGACGGAGTAAGCACCCCCTTTGAGTATGAACTCAAGAGAAGAGATGTTGAACGATTGGCTGAACCACTTCTCGAAAGGTCAATAAACTTGTGCAGGTCAGTGTTGGAAGAGGAACGACTATCACCCTCCGATATTGAGAAGTTGATTCTGGTCGGTGGCCCCACACTAACCCCGCTATTTCGAGACATGTTAACCCAGAAACTGGGTATTGCATTAGAATTCCGGGTGAATCCACTGACTGTAGTAGCATGTGGTGCTGCAATTTTTGCTGGCACGCAGATAATACCCGAGGCGTCCAGACGACAAGTGTCACTCCCCACTGGGCATTTCAAACTGGAACTCGACTACAAACCTATCGGGGATGAAACAGAGCCTACGATTGGAGGAAGAGTGACTGCTCCTCAGGGGCAATCTCTACAAGGATATACTCTTGAATTCGTGGAATCTAAGACTGGGTGGCGCTCTGGAAAGATCGATGTTGGGGCAGATGGCGCATTCATTTCTGCAGTCTACGCAGACAGAGATCGCAAAAACGAGTTTCTGATTGAACTCACAGATGCCAGCGGAACCCGTTGTCAAACTATGCCGGATCGATTTTCTTACACAATAGGAATCACGATTTCTGCTCAAACTCTCGTCAATCATATCGGTATAGGGCTTGCCAATGGAGACGTGGCGTGGCTGCTCAAAAAAGGTACTGCGTTGCCGTGCAAGAAGCGGGATACAGGAGTTTACACAACGGAAGCCCTCAAGAGCGGCGACTCTGGGACTATTCTGCGCATTCCTGTTGTGGAAGGCAACAAGAAGCGTGCTGACAGAAACATGCTAATTGGATGGCTAGAGGTAACCGGCCAAAAGGTTCCTCGAGACGTTCCCGCAGGAAGCCCTATCGAGGTCACCATTGCTGTAGATGAGTCACGCATAGCAAAAGTCCTTGCCTATGTCCCAAGATTGGATGAAGAGTTCGAGAACATATTAGACCCTAAGTTTTCGCCAATTGACGAACCAATACTGACAGACCATGCAGAAAAGGCAAAGATACACCTGCAAAAGGTTCGTGAACAAGCCAAGTTGGCCGGTTCTGCTCGGGCCGATGATCTGCTCAAGAGGATCGAAGACGAGCAACTGACTCGTCAAATCGATATGCCACCGATGGTAACGCAGCAGGACAAACGGGAGGCTTTAGATACGTGTGAGCGGCGCCGTGTCGAACTTGATGCAAGATTGGATGATATCGAAGAGTTGATCAATTGGCCTGTTTTAGTTGCTGAGGCCGAGGCACAAATTACTGGCGGACAGGATATAGTGAAACAGTATGGCGATTCACAGGACGTTGATGATTTTTCTCGTCTTGCGGAAGAGACGAGGAAGGCTATAGCATCAAAAGATGCTGATTCTGTTCAGCAAAAGACTAGAAACCTTTCACAACTGGTAATACAGGTACTAATGAAACATCCAGGCTGGTGGGTGGCATCACTTGAACACTTGGAAACGGAGTACATGGACAATATGCGTGATCAGGCTGAGGCGGAGCGGCTTTTTGCACAAGCACATCGGGCTATCGATAATCAAGATTTCGAGAACCTCAAGATAGCTGTTCGCCAGCTTTGGGGATTATTGCCCGATGAAATAAGCGAACAGTTACGCGGCTACAGAAGTACTGTTATTAAGGAGGGATTCTAGATTTCTATAGGGAAACTGAATGTGCGAACATGAAAGAACCTGAGTCATATCCGTTGAAACAAGGGGTGAAGCCTGTTGAACAAAGGAGCATATCCAACGCGCAAGCTCTGGTAACCGATATGCTTATCCGTGCTGCAGATTTGGCGCGGAGAGGAGACCTCCTCCAAGCGGAAGATTTACTCAGAACCTTGTCTGATAAAGATAGCTCAAGGGTAGAAGTGATTGATTTGCTTGCCAAAATACATGTACAGCAAGGTAAGATTGACCAAGCGCAAGCTCTGTGGCTTAAAGCATTACGGGGAGATCCCTCTAATATACACTTTCTGTCGGCTCTGAAATTGTGTGCATGTCTCAAGAAATCAAGATTTGAACAGTTCGTCTTGCGGTACCTTTGGGTACTACTTGTTGTAGTTCTTTGGTTTCTGCTTGCTACGGCTATAATTTTGAGCACTGTCTTGTAGAAAGTTCAATAAGAAATGAGGATATAGTGGATAGGGGGAATGTAACAGGAATCGTCGTAGGTTGTATTATAGCTGTCATCGGAATAGTTGGCATAGCAATGTCAGCTGAGCCTTCAACTTCGACAGAACCTGAATCTACGTCTACCTACACGCTTAGTGTAATTACTAGCCCCTCCGGAACAGGTTGGGTCTCTCCGTCTAGTGGCGAATATGAATATGGTGATCAAGTGACTCTTACAGCCAGTGCAACTAGCGGCTACACCTTTGACCACTGGGGTGGTGATGCCTCGGGCACTTCGCCTACTACTACCATCACGATGTACTGCGATAAGAGCATCATTGCTAACTTTAAAGCTGTTACGGCAGATACTGGGGTATTGTTTTCAGATGATTTTAGTGATGAGGTTGGTGACTGGGATATCTATTCCGATGACTTTGGTTCAGTCTTCTACGAGGATGGCTGGCTTCATCTAATCAATAACAATCCCGCTGCATTCGCTACTGCTACTTGGGCGAATAAACACTTTACTGATTTCATTTTGGAAGTGGAGACCAAACTTGTTGGAGGCACTGATGATAACTGGCATACGGTAGTATGTCGATATCAAGACACAGATAACTCTTACTACTTTCAGACTAGCGCTGATGGCTATTATTCCATATACAAGCACGCTAATGGGAATTGGGTAACCCTCGGGTCAACAACCCACTCATCCTACATAAACCAGGGGGTGGATGCTGTCAATTTAATCCATATTGAATGTATCAGTAGCGACCTAAGTCTGTCGGTTAATGGGCATCTACTGTGGGAGGGTACAGATGCCACCTTCACTGGTGGTGATATCTTACTACTCACCAGCGCACTGGCAGGCACATATACTGAAGTCGCCTTTGATAATATTGTAATTACTAATCCGTAGGTTTAGCTTCAACAGTGGTTAAACGCTGGCTTATGTAACTGTGAGGGTGCTAATGGAGGGCCGTTAGTAAATGCCCATACAAGATCGGGATTACGTTAGAGGTAGGCATCCTCCCAATTGCTCTTGCGCGGAATGTACCAATAGAAGACTGAATAAGATGCGTGGAGGAACTGATGAAGACTATAAGTACAGCCAGCCGATATTTGGCAGAGGCCATTCTGGCAAAAGCGCTGACAACACGGGCGGCCGCAAAGCCTACAGCCATAGGCCTCGCATTCCGAATTGGCTGAAGTCTATCTTGCTGATTGGTGCGCTTTCCATTGGTGGGCTAATAGCCAGCCGGTTTGTCGAAAGTCTCATTCCCTTCTGGCTACTTTTCGGATCTTCTGTCTTTTACTCCATCGATAAGTGGTTGGGTTATTACACTCGGAAATATAGGATTGTCGGGAAGATCTATAGATTAATCTTGAACCTCTCTGCACTATCGCTGCTAGGGCTCCTGGTTTGGTCCGGTGTGTCACTATTCACTCAACAGTTTATGCAGAGTCCGCTCATCGGGAGCTTTGTGTTTCTGCTTGAAATCGCTGTCTTCATCTGGTTGTGTAGGGTCGTCTCGAAGAATGGGTGGCGCCAACCAAGCATGAAACTCACTGTATTTTCCTTAATATGCCTTTTCTTCATATTTTCCTTCGCTGGCGTGCAGCCATTGTCCGATTATAAAGATAGTCTGTTCGACTCCATATCCATCTATTTTAGAAACGCGAGTCAACCTGATACGACGCCCCCTTCCTCTGATACCATTCCTTCTCCGTCAGACACGACTCCTTTTCCTTCTGACACTACTCCCTCTCCCTCTGATACCACTCCCTCTCCCCCTAACGAAATCAATTCCCGTACTGGCGAATATAGGAACTACTATCTGGGTCTAGTATATACACCAGGAGGATACCTCTCAGGGAATGGTTGTTATGATGACACTGGAGACTTCATTGTACTCATCAACAACGAAAATGCTGGTAATCCGAGCTACTCTCAGCTGGTCAGCTTTCTGGAACAGGATAATACCGATCAGTTCCCATATATATTTTCAGTCAGCCTGCCAGGTGTTTATTACGGTAGCGCAGAGAGTCACGTGAACCTGGAGCACATTCAAAACATAATCGATGGGGTTGCGCAACCTAGTAACCCCCATGTCTGCGCCGATTTTGCGGAGAGACTCCACAATAATGCCGAACTGGCAGGAATCAGATGCGCCTATGTGAGCGTAACACTAGACGGAAGTACAGGACATGGGTGCGATGCCTTTCAAACAACGGACCGAGGGCTAATCTATATTGACGTTACCGGATGGCTACCAAATCAGCCACACCCAGATAGAGCGGTGTCAACGGTAAGCATTGTAGTCGGACGATCTTATACTCCGGTGAGCCTATTTCACGAAGCCGGTTGGCAGGACTCTTACGTTAGCATGGGAACAGTTACGGATTTTCAAGTCATTTGGGATGGCAGTTGGAATGATTAGCTCACCTCTGACTAGAGTCCAAGATTGAGTTAATCGATTTGCCAGTGGGAAGTGACCCAACAATTCTGACATTAGTGCAATCCGGTTGTTGTTTGCTCATTCTGTATATATAATGTGAACTATGACACTTAAGAAGTGGCCGAAGTCACTCATTGCCTTGATGGTTCTAGGGATTCTAGCTTTCATATTCGTGTTCCTTGCACTATTGTTACCATCTTGGTTCCCCTTCCAACCTACTTTTGGAAACAATGTTGCTACACTGGCTTTTCTTCTAACTGCTTTAGGCACCCTGGTATTGGCCTTGGCCACTTTTCACATGGCCCGTAGTACCGGAGAAATGGTTCAAGAAAGCGCCTATGAACGTGGGCAAGCTTACGTAATCGAATTCATTGCTCTGGTGATAGACCCTCTTATTGAGCGAGTTCAAGAAGTGCTTCACGAAATTAATAAAAGAGCTTTTTCTTGGAGTGAATATTCCTTAGAACAGAGGGCTGACCGAGTATTAAAACCAGAAAACCTAGATAGGTTTAAGGTTGAGAACCAAATTGTGAATAAGGAAGTAGCAGTGCCAAAATACTTTATTCCATATGCATTTATTGAGATATATGAAGAACAGTTGTTTCTCAGCATGGCAGGTTTCGAATTCCGGCGGAAGCATGAACTTGAGGAGAAATACAAAAATTTAAATCAAAAGATCCTAGCCTATGATAAACAAGTGAGGCCGTTTCGTTATATGTTGGGAGATATCGCTGTTTTCATTCACTCACTTCTAATGGAGTTAGAATCCTTCTGTAGTCTTGAAAAGAATGTACAACCATACGTCATTGGTATTAGCTTTTCCCAGATGGCTTGGCCACCGGATGACTTTGAGAAATTTCTACCCAACTATTCCGCTAACGAAAATAGTGCGAGTGCGAGGGACTATTACATGGCAAATCGTAGCTTAATACAAGATACCCTATTTCCAAGGCTAAACAAATCTCGTAAGCGGTTAGACTCAATGTGTGATAACCTTCAAAAGCGATTGGAGTCAATTGCGACTATGTTGGAAGATATAAGGGTTGACCTTTGTGAGCAGTATCTCATCAGCGAAACTGCTGTTAGGCAGATAAGAGAGATACATCGCAGTAGGCGCATGGGCTTACTAGTATAGTCGACGCCATTCAAAATCGTGCTCCGGTGTAACATAAACTCAAAATGTGGCATTCTGGCTCTTCCTTGATTGATGCCCTGGAATAGCGAAGGTCGTACAGATACCCATATATCAGCCTGTTCTTAACTGCCTGTGATATGATGAAGGTAGTCTGGACCCAGGTATTTAGAAAGCATGAACAAGTCAAGAGTTGTCATAATAAGATGCGACACATATGCGGATGATCAAGTACTCACAGCTGTCCAAAAAGGGTTTGACATGTTGGGTGGAGTTTCTGTGTTCGCAAAACCGGGTGAAAGGACAGTTATGAAACCTAATATCCTGATCGGTACAGACCCTGATAAGGGTGTAACTACACATCCGGCAGTATTCAGGGCTGTGGGAAAATTACTAAAAGATGCAGGAGTAAGCGTCTTATATGGTGATTCCCCAAGTTTCGGTAAATCCGAGCCGAATTTGAGAAAATCCGGTATCAAGGAAGTCGGTGACGAATTGGGGTTTATTCTGGCTGATTTCAATTCTGGCAGACCCGTTAGTCATAAGGATGCCTTATTGGTTAAGCAGTTCGTTGTTGCCAATGGTGTCCTGGACAGCGATGGTCTGATAAGCCTGCCCAAGTTTAAAACACATGGCCTTGTTCGATTTACCGGCGCAGTGAAGAACCAGTTCGGGTGCGTACCCGGTCTTCTGAAAAGCCAGTACCATGTTAAGCTACCGGATCCTTATGATTTCGCCACGATGCTTGTTGATTTGAACACACTGATCAAGCCCCGTCTCTATATTATGGATGGTATTATGGCTATGGAAGGCAACGGGCCGAGAAGTGGCAAGTTGAAGCATTTGAATGTCTTGCTGTTATCTAGCGATCCCATAGCCTTAGATGCAACAGCTTGTAGAATTGCCTACCTTGATCCCGAAATTGTACCGACATCCAAACCTGGTGAGAAGGCAGGCTTAGGAACTTACCATGTTGAGAATATAGAGCTTATGGGTGAAGCCCTCGAGTCCTTTATCGACACGAGTTTCGAAATAAATCGAACGCCCCCAATGCCCGGTTCCGGTGGCCGATTCAGGGTATTCCTCAAGAATAGAATAACCCAGAGGCCGGTTATTGACAAAGCAAAATGCACTTGTTGCGGTACCTGCATCACAATGTGTTCTGTCCAACCAAAGGCTGTTGATTGGTACAAAGGGGACAGTTCCAGGCCGCCCAGACACAACTATAGTCGCTGTATTCGCTGCTATTGCTGTCAGGAGACCTGCCCTGAAGGAGCCATCTATCTAAGGAGCCCATTGCTGGGAAGGATCTACTCCCGTATTTAACGTTACTCTGATGAAGCGCAACTTTCGCTCGATAGGATGACGGCTCGTTGACCACAAGGTAACAAAATAGCGTAGTGTTCAGCGGCAGAGAGCGGGTGCACCGCACCGCACCGTGATTATCCTCTCTGTCCACTCATCGGACTCGCCCGTCACCATCAGGCATGGCTCCTGTATAGAATTCCAGGGATACAATACCAATCAGGCCTACTACAAATCAGGTATTATGCGCCACAATATTCCGTTTAATGTCACATTAACTCACTTTGTTACTTCAATCGCAGGAGTCCAATAGCAGGATGCTCCGCACTATTCCCCGAACACGTACATCGTATAAATCTATCTTATAGCAAGGTCAAGGCAACATGCTAGAATATTCTGGGGATAAGCGGATCGAGAATACATCGGATGAACGAAAATTGGCAGGAAGAGCTGTGTAATGCGACAGCGGCGCTCCTGGCTACGAAGAACGAGGCGGTCGTTTACTTCACCCGTCGTGACCTTCTCGGGGAAGTCGTTGGGCCTATCCATGTGGTATGGGAACTGACAGAGCCACAGAATATTCTTAGGAAGCAGTCTGCTGATGGCTCGTGGGTGGGCTCTATTAAGAAAACGCCGGTATATCCAGAAAACCATACACGTCTAGTAGCTACCTTCAAGGCGTTCCGTACGCTTGTCGAAAGATACCGATTTAACAGGGAGTCAGTCTCCATTAAGAAAGCCGCCGAGTACCTTTTTACGTTCCAGACTCATGAAGGCGATATCCGTGGCTTCATTGCCAACCAGTATGCCACGCATTACACCGGTTATGTCTTATCGCTACTGATACGGGCTGGATATGTTGACGACCCACGTGTGGAAAGAGGTATAAAATGGCTACTGAAGATGCGGCAAGATGATGGTGGATGGACTGTTCCGATACTTACACATCATTTTGACGGCAAGACAATGTATCGGTTGACGTCGTCGTATGCGGAGTTAGTCGAGCCGGACCGGGCTCAGCCGTTTTCCCACAACTGGACAGATATGGTACTGCGAGCGTTCGCCATCCATCCTGTTTACCGGCAGTCAAAAGAAGCCAAGGTGGCAGGTAATCTCCTGAAGTCACGATTTTTCCAACCGGATGTTTACTCTTCATATCGGGCAGCCAGTTACTGGACAAGGTTTGTATTCTGGTGGCCTAATCTCCTGACAGCTATGGAGTCGCTATCATTGGTAGGGTTTACCGCAGACGACCCCAACATCCGTAAAGGTCTGAAATGGTTCTTTCAAAATCGTAAGGAAGACGGTTTCTGGGAGTGCTCGTACGACGCCAAACATAGTATCCAAAGAAGCAGCCCTTTTATTGAGCGCATCTGGATCAGTCTGAGAATCTGCCAGATGTTGAAACAGTTTCTTGGCTAAGGTTATCTATTACCTACATCGTTCGCACAAGCAATAGAAGTTTAAATTGCTGGCTAATGTAACTTAATAGTAGAAAGTTATCCAACAATATAGCGAAATGTTACCTCTCACTAATGTATGTCTGACCATTAGGTTATCAGTCTGTTAGCAAAAAAGAAGAACCCCCGAATCTTCCTAAAGATATGGGGGATTTCAGTTTCAAGAATTGGTGGCGGGGGGTTGGATTTGAACCAACGACCTCCGTGCTACAGGATTGAGATCGCGTTCAGGCGCTATGCTTCGGACACTGCGTAAAAAACTAGGACCAGTTTCTTTAATGAGATTTTAACAATGATATCATATAATGTTGGAATAAGTACTATAATGCGAATATAGGGGTAGGTGGTCAAGTGTGTGCTTCAGAGAGTGTCAAAACCGAAAGTCATTGCCCAGGCATAGCCGAGGCAACCTTTATTCCTTTGAATTGCAACCCATTTCGGCCACCTGTATTCTAGGAGAGGGATAAGGGTTTGTGCAGAGTTTACTGAAGGAGGTGAAGTACGAAGATAATACCTAGTTGGAGTAGACAACAGTACCTGGCAAGAATTAGCATCTTTTTGATTACGGCGCTCTTAATTGCCGGGATGGTAGGCTGCATTGAGCTGCCTTCTAAAGACCTGAAAATATGGGATTGGCATGATTTGGATGCCGTCAGGAACAATTTGCGTGGCCATCACATTCTTATGAAAGACCTCGATTCTACTACTGCCGGTTATGAGGAGCTGGCCAGCCCGACAGCCAATGGGGGAAAGGGCTGGGAGCCAATTGGAACTTGGCCTCACGTATTTACCGGCAGTTTCGACGGTCAGAGATACGAGATAAGAGACTTATTTATCAACCGCTTTAACGAGAGTTTGATAGGACTTTTCAGTTATGTTTATGTGGGAGGGGTCATCAAGAATCTCGGCGTGATGAACGCCGACGTGACTGGCCATGAGGGAGTGGGCGGTCTGGTGGGGGTAAATTGGCAAGGCACTGTGAGCAACTGCTATTCCAGTGGCAATGTGACTGGCTATTACAGGGTTGGTGGTCTGGCAGGAAGTGGTGCCGGCACTGTTAGCAACTCCTATTCCAGTGCTAATGTGACTGGTATGGTGTTTGTCGGCGGTCTAGTGGGATATAATAGCAACACTATGAGCAACTCTTATTCAACTGGCAACGTGATTGGCAATTCGGCTGTTGGCGATCTGGTGGGAGAGAATGATGGCACTGTAAGCGATTCATATTCCGCTGGCAGCGTGAGTGGCAACGAGGGTGTTGGCGGTCTGGTGGGATTTGATTTATCTGTCCTTGGAGAAGGCACCGTGAGCAACTCCTTCTGGGACATCGAAACCAGCGGACAAGTTACTTCGGCTGGTGGGACGGGCGAGAATACTACACAAATGAAGAACATCACTACCTTCTCAGGGGCAGGCTGGAACATAGTCGCGGTCACAAATCCTGGCACGCGCAATACTTCCTACATCTGGAATATCGTTGATGGACAGACCTATCCTTTCCTGAGCTGGAAGCCCGTCGTTTAGTGGAACCGATATTCAGATAGTTGGAACAAAACTATAATATTCCTTACGGTGAAATTGCACATTAGCCTGTTTTGTTCAATAATTCACAAAACCCTGCTCAATGGATACAATTCCTCAGCAATTATAGAAGTAGCTTTCTGACCTCTCTTCTGGATCTTACCTTCGACTGTTAGCCAACCTTCACGAAACAGGACTTGACCGCATTTCTCCTGGACATCGCTAAATACGGTCACATCTGCTATTCCCGTTCCATCTTCCATTATCACGTAGACTACCCGCTTCCCATTCCTCGTAGGTGGAGTCTGGTAACGTATCACAGACCCCACCAGCTTGACCCTCCTACCAGCCGAAATCGAGGGAAGGTCTTTCATTTTGGTGATTCCATTATCGGAGTCATAGAAGTCGAGGGGGTGTGCCGATAGGTTCAATGATAGAAGTTCTCTCTCAATAAACAACCTGGACTTTTTATCATCAATAGAGAAATCCATAGGAGTATCTGCTTTGAGTGCAGCATCTTCGAAGAGTGACACTGTACCCCTGAGCACCTTGTGTTTAAGGTCTGATAGCTTTGGAAGCTGTAATAGCAAGTTATTCTGATCGCCTAAAGAATCAAAAGCACCTACTTTAACCAGGTTTTCCAGAATAGGTTGACTGACATCGGTTCTAAGCACAAAGTCTCTTAGGGAAGTGAATTTACGCTCTGCTCTGGCCGATAATATCGATTCCAATGCTTTTTCAGACATTCCCTTTAGTTGTTTGAGGCTGACCCGTATCCCCCCTTTTTCCACTGTATAGTGTTCGGAGGACTTGTTTATATCGGGTGGTAAGACTTCGACTTCAAACCTCCTTGCTTCAGCTACGAAGACACGAGATGGATAATAACCCATAGGCTGATTAGACAATACTGCTGCTAGAAATTCAGCAGGGTAATGACTCTTCAACCAGAGCGTTTGATAGGCAGTATTAGCGTAAGCACAAGCATGTCCCTTACAGAATCCATAGGCAGCAAAAGCAGCCAGCTGCTCAAATACCTTTTCAGCTATATTTTTACTAACACCATCCCCAACGGCACGGGAAATGAAGGAATCTCTCATTTTCTCCATTTCCTGTTCGGTGCGTTCATGGGTCATGCCCCGTCTGAAACCATCCGCTTCATCGTAACTCATTCCAGCTAAATCATGAGCCACTTTGAGGACTTGCTCTTGATAGAGGATTACTCCTAAAGTCTCACCAAGAGCGTTTTTCAGCTTAGGATGGAGATACTTCACAGTTTCTTTGCCGTGTCTTCTGGGCAGGTAATCTTTATCCATATTGGACTTGAGCGGACCGGGACGGACCAGGGATATAGACACGATGATGTCTTCAAAGCAGTTTGGCAGAAGTCTACCTGCCATTTCTCTTTGTGCTGGTGATTCAAGCTGAAATGTCCCGATAGTCCTTCCGTCTCTGAGTATGCTAAAAGCTGCGGGGTCGTTTCTTGGTATCTTCTCTATGTCAATATCAATTCCACGACCCTGCTTGATGTTGTTTAGCGTGTCCTCAATGACTGTCAGGGTAGGGAGTGATAACAAATCGAGTTTCACAATCCCCAACCTCTCGATGTCATCTTTATCATACTGGCTGATAATATCTCCTCCGCTGGACCATTCAAGAGGGACTAAATCAGACAGCCTCCCGTTACCGATCAGCAGCCCTCCTAGGTGGACGGACAGGTGCTTGGGGAATCTGTCTATGGCAGTGCACAGTTTGAAGAAGTCGGCAAGCTCTTTTTTCCTGTAGACGGTACTGTGCTTTAGCTCGGGGAGCGTAGCAGCATGCTCCATAAGACTGGAGGCAGATAGCCAGTGGATGCCGTTGCAGGCCTCTTCGATTATCGCCTTCGGTATTTGCAGGGCTTTGCCGATATCGCGGATGGCGCCCCTGGCCATATAGGTATTTATCGTCCCCACGCAGGCAACATTCTCAACGCCATACCTCTGGTAGATGTAGTCCCTCACCTCATCCCTTCGCCTTCTGTCAACATCCAGGTCAATGTCGGGAGGTTCGTGCCTTAGAGGATGCATGAAGCGTTCGAAGAGCAGGTTATATTCGACAGGGTCGACATTGCTGATATCAAGCGCGTGGACAACCAGGCTATCTACGGCGCTCCCCCTGGCCTGACATCTTATGCCCTTGCTTTTCGCCCAGCGGACTATATCCCAGACCACCAGAAAGTAGCTGCAAAATCCAAGTTTATTAATAGTATCAAGCTCGTGCTCAAGGCGATTTTTTATTGGAGCAGATAGCAAACCGTATTTTCTTCTAGCTCCCGCAAAAGCCATCTTCCTGAGATAACCGTAATCAGACTCACCCTCGGGAATATCGAACTTAGGGAAGCGAGGCTTTCCCAGTTCCAACTCCAGGTTACACCTCGAGGCAATCTCCTCGGTGTTCTTTATGGCTTCAGGCAAGTCTCTGAAGAGCTTCATCATTTCCTGCTGCGATTTCAGATATTGCTCTACAGTGCGATAACCTTTCAATTGGGAAGCCGGTATGATGCGGTCGATGGCATTAAGCAGCTCTTTGATTTTGTATTCTTTGATTTCAGCGTAATGGACATTGTTGGTGGCTACTACCTGTAGATTATGTTCCCCGGCAAACGAAGCCAGCCGGCGGCTGTCGGAAACCCCTTCTCTGGAAGGATAGCGGATAAGCTCTATGAAAAAGTCTTTCCCGAAGACTTCCCTATAAAAGCGCGCTGCCTCTTCGGCTTTATCACGCTCGCCTTGAGCGAGGAGGGCGGGTATTTTACCCTTGCCGCAGCCACTAAGAGCTATCAGTCCGCTGCTGTGATTCCGCAGCATCTCCTCGGTTGCTTCCGATTTCCTATCCCGATTCGACAGGTGAGCTTGCGTTATCAATCGACAGAGGTTCGAGTATCCCTCGGTATTCTTACAAAGCAGCGTTAGATGATACCCGCCGGCCAGATCAAGCTCGGCACCTATTATCGGTTTGATTCCCAGTGCTCTGGCTTTGCTGTAGAAACGGATGGCGCCGGTCAACCGGTTATGGTCCGTTAGAGCTAAGGCAGGCATTCTCAGGGAAACAGCTTTATCCAGCAGTGTGTCCAGAGACGAAGCTCCGTCGAGAAAGCTGTATTGAGAATGGACGTGAAGATGAATGAAACCCATGACCGCCGCCTCAATCGAGGACTCTGGAGAGAAACCACTGTCCCCCGAGCTTATAAAGCTCGTAAGTCCCGGTGCTGGAGTTCTGTGCATTCACGCGAATGCAAAGGCACACTGATTTACCATTCCACCATTCAGAAGGTTCTCTCCACCAACTAACCACATCAAGAACTCTGTAGAGACGCTTCCTCCAAATGAAGGCAGTTATTATTGAACCATTGTTCTGATAAACTTTGACTGGTTCACCAATAAGCTTGGACATGGTATCGACTCCAAAATGGAAAAGGGAATGAAATTGTAACAGAACATCCGTGCTATTGTCAAGAAAATTTTGTCAGAATTTTAGGTATGTCTTAAAAATTAATCTGCCCGGTGATATGCTGGTATAATGACATTACAGAATATAAAAGATGAGCGATCAGGCGAAGATACACATAGGGACATCAGGATGGTCCTACCCAAAAGGTGAAGGCACATGGACTGGATACTTCTACCCTACTGGCAAGATAAATGAGCTTGAATACTACAGCCAATTCTTCAACACGGTAGAGATAAATAGCTCATTCTATAGACCACCAAATCCCGGCTACGTTTATAATTGGGTCCGGAGAGTTCCCAAGGATTTCCTTTTCACAGTTAAGCTCTGGCAGAAATTCACTCACCCGAAGATGTATAAGGAGGCTACGGGAGAGGAAGCGGCAATATCTTTGCAGGATGTCGATATATTTAAGCGGAGTATTGATCCCTTATTGAAAAGCGATAAACTTGGTGCTTTGTTGGCACAGTTCCCACCTAGCTTCAGGAACGATAACTTTGGGCGACGAGTCCTAAATGGGGTAAGTAGGTTGTTTGGACAGTACAGGCTAGCTGTTGAGCTAAGGCATAAAAGTTGGAGTGACGACCCCAATATCGCAAAGCTGCTCAAGGAACATAATGTTGCCTGGGTTCAAATTGATGAGCCGAAGTTTAAATCCTCAATTGCTCAGGAGCTTCCTATAACCTCTGATATGGCTTACTTCCGCTTTCACGGTAGAAATGCGGAAACGTGGTGGACGGGAGATAGTGAAACCCGCTACAAATACCTATATTCGGCTGAAGAAATAGAGGAGTTGGCAGATAGGATAAAGACAACAGCAGGTCAAACTAAATTGCTGTTTGTCCTCTTTAATAACCATTGGCAAGGGTATTCTCCTCGTAATGCCATTGATATGATTAAGTGTCTACAATTGCCTTTTAGAGAGCCTCCTATGCAGGTTCGAATGGAAGAAGACGAAACATCTGAAGTAAAAAGGTAAGGTGATGTTAACTGAATTCCAGGGGCACCATATCAAGCAGGCCTACTACAAATCAGGTATTATGTCCTAGAATATTTCGTTCGGTGTCACATCAACTTGAAATGTTACTTAATTGTACACTGAAAAATGTTGCTCCTTACCTCCATGGTATATCTTGGATACCGCGACCTATTGACACTTACTTCGCTAATGATACAATAACACTCTGAAAGGCATGCACGTGAAAACAGTTAACATCTTTTTGGTTATGGTAGCCTTAATTGCCGGGATGGTAGGCTGTGGTGGGGGCGGTCTTGTTGAGTACGACCTCACTATCGCCAGTATGACCGGAGGGTCAGTGACCACCCCCGGAGAAGGAACTTTCACCTATGGCGAGGTAACAGTGGTCAACCTGGTGGCCGAAGCTGAGGATGGCTACCACTTTGTCGAGTGGACTGGCGATGTGGCGACCATTGGCAATGTCAACGCCGCCACAACCATCATCACTACGAACGACGACTATTCCATCACGGCTAACTTTGAGCTCGAGTGCATCCCCATGGTCACCGCAGGCTACCAGTACACGGTGGGGCTTAAGACCGACGGCACCATGGTCGCCGTGGGATTGAACGACTTCGGGCAGTGCGAGGTCGGCCACTGGATGGACATCGTCCAGGTCGCCGCAGGCAACTTTCACACGGTGGGGCTTAAGGCTGATGGAACTGTGGTCGCCATGGGAGATGACTACTACTTTGAGCAATGCAAAGTCGGCGGCTGGATGGACATCGTCCGGGTTGCCGCAGGCGGCTGGCACACGGTGGGGGTTAAGACCGACGGCACCGTGATCGCCGTGGGATTGAACGACTTCGGGCAGTGCGAGGTCGGCCACTGGACGGACATTATCCAGGTCGCCGCAGGCTGGTATCACACAGTAGGGCTTAAGACCGACGGCACCGTAGTCGCTGTGGGAGATAACCAGTTCGGGCAGTGTGATGTCAGCAACTGGACGGACATCACCCAGATCGCCTCATGTGGCTGTAACACGGTGGGGCTTGAGGCCGATGGCACCGTGGTCGCCGTGGGATTGAACGACTGGGGGCAGTGCGAGGTCGGTGGCTGGACGGATATCATACAGGTCGCTGCAGGATACGCTCACACGGTGGGGCTTAAGTCCGACGGCACCGTGGTCGCCGTGGGAGACAACTACCACGGGCAGTGCGAGGTCAGCGGCTGGACGAACATCACTCAGGTCGCCGCAGGCATGTTGCACACGGTGGGGTTCAAGTCTGGCGGCACAGTGGTCACCGTGGGGGGAGACAACGAACTCGAGCAGTGCGAAGTCAGCGACTGGAAGGATATCACCCAAGTCATCGCAGGCTGGCAGCACACAGTGGGTGTTAAAAATGAAGGCACCGTAGTCGCCGTGGGTGGGACCTGGAACTCCGGACAGTGCGATGTCGGTGGCTGGACAGACATCGCCCAGGTCGCCGCAGGCATGTTGCACACGGTGGGACTCAAGGACGATAGCACCGTGGTCGCCACAGGATTGATCATCTACGGGCAGTGCGAGGTCAGCGGCTGGATGGATATCGCCCAGGTCGCCGCAGATGCCCATCACACGGTGGGGCTCAAGGACGATAGCACCGTGGTCGCCGTAGGATGGAATGACCAGGGGCAGTGCGAGGTCAGCGGCTGGATGGATATCGCCCAGGTCGCCGCAGGTAACTATCACACGGTAGGGCTTAAGTCCGACGGCACCGTGGTCGCCGTGGGAGACAACTATTGGGGGCAGTGCGAAGTCGGTGGCTGGACGGATATTATACAGGTCGCTGCAGGATACGTTCACACGGTGGAGCTTAAAGGCGACGGAACCGTGGTCGCCGTGGGAGACAACCACCACGGGCAATGTGATGTCGGCGGCTGGATGGACATTGCCCAGGTCGCCGCAGGTTGGCAGCATACTGTGGGGCTTAAAGACGACGGAACCGTGGTCGCCGTGGGAGACAACTACTACGGGCAGTGCAATGTTAGTGACTGGACAGACATCGCCCAGGTCGCCGCAGGCTGGCAGCACACGGTGGGACTTAAAGACGACGGCACTGTGGTCGCCGTGGGGGCGGAGGTCGAGCTTCCTACATGGAATCTGCTCGAGCCAGCGCCGTAGTATAAGCTCACCATCTCCAGCACCTTTGGAGGGTTGGTAACCCAACCAAGGGGGTGTCATTCTGAGCCCACGAAGAAAAATCTAGCCTCAGTTGCAGGATAGCATTTTATATGCCACTCCGGCGGGGAAGGCAGCCATAGTAGACTTGGCGACGCTGGTCTCTGTGGGGGTACTGGCTGTATGGGCAACGAGGCTGCGGGATAAAGGTCTAAGTATGCTTGCGGGCAAAATTGCACAATAGCGTATTAAGTGTGATTCATAAAATAGAAGGGCTGGAGATCCTGTCAGTGAAATCCAGCCCACTTGAGTTCTATTAGGCTCTGTAAGGAGCAAGGCTAACTTTTAGCCAATTCTGAACATCTTGGTTCCACACACAGGGCATACACCCTGAGTTGCCGGCTTGCCATTCTTCATGGTTATCCTTCTAGCGTCCTTCATTTCCCTTTTGGCACGGCACTTCATACAATATGCTTGCATTTGACCCTCCTCTTTTTGGGATAGATAGTAGGCTATTTACTGCCACAGTGTCAATAGCCATTACAGCTAAAGCACCGAAGCTGAACATTGGACATGGAATGTTACTTCAGAGGTAAAAAGATAGGGTCGAGGGGTTAACCTCGACCCTATTCGCACACTGTCCTATGTAAAGCCACGCTATATTTAGCTTCGTGTTTGCCAACTGCTTCTTGTTAACGTTGCTAGCTTGCGATTGACATGATAACCACATTCAAGCATTGCCACCCTTTCCATCACCTGGGAGTAAGGCTGGCAGCGATGGTGGTCTATCAGGGCGTAGCAGTCCTCGCAAACCCAGATGCCTTCTCCATAAGTGGACTTCTTCGTCAATCTTGGAACATCTTTGCCGCATAACTGGCACTCCATTAACTCACCTCCTTTCTCCTGAATTTGGCAAAAAGAGAGGGCAGGTTCTCCGGTAGGTTTCCCTGCCCTTTAGCCCTTTGCCTCTGAAAAAGACAAAAAGAGGGGCTTAATCCACCCCTCTTTTTGCGCGGCTCTCTTTTTCGGCTTAAGCGTCTATACGGCTACGGCTTCAGGCTCTTCGACTGGCTCTTCAGGCGTTTCCGCTATCTCTTCAGGCTTTTCGGCTATCGGTTCTTTTGCTACCTCGCCTTGCTCTGTTACCGCTTCGGTTGCCTCAATCCTTTTAGCTTTCGCCTTTCGTTTTGCCTTGCCTTTTGGCTTGGCTTCGGTTTTAGCTTCTGCCTTGGCTTCTGCCTTGGCTTCATCCATCGCCATAGGCATGACTAAACAGATATGGCTGTCCACGGTAAAGAGCAGTGGTGAGCTAGCATTGACTAGCTTCAATTCCACTATACCACCGCAGGCTTTCAAGGCTTGTATAAGGCGTCTGCCTTCAACCTTTACCTTGCCTTCCCCGCTTGTTTCGGCTGTTATTTCAGCCTTGCCTCTATCCTCTTTTGCCTCTATCACTACCTTGCCTTCGGCAATGGTTAGGATTAAAGGTCGGTAAAGAGGCTTCAAGCTATCGTCATACCAAACCGCTAAGAGGCTTCGGATTGCCTTTGTTGCCTCCTTAGTGTCAAAGCTGGCGTTAGCGGTAAACTCAGTGGGTATAAGTTTGCCGTAGCTAGGATATTCACCCTTTTGGCTTTGGCATTTATACCTGACTAGCTCAGTGTCAATGACTACTGATTTGCTGAGTAAACCGCCGTCATCATCGGCTTTTTCCTCGAAGCTAAGCCTAACTCTTTTGGCTTTGCGTAAGGCTGGTATCAAGCCTCTTAACTCATCTCTGTGAATTAAAGCTTCGCCTTCGCCATCATCAAAGTTGAAGCTAACTTCACTGAGGCTAAAGCCATCGCAACCCGTCAAGGTTAGCTTGCCATCCTTTTGATAGAGCCTAATCGTCTGGAGGACTGCTCTTTGCTCGTCAGTTGCGGTGAATGGCAATACCTTTGACAAGGCTTCGGCTAGCTCGACACTGCCGAGGTTTGGCATAACAGCGTTACATGGTGACACTCGGATTTGCACAAAGGTATAAGAAACAGTCTTTTTCCCTGTGCCAATCCAAGCACCATCAGGTAAGTAGCTTTCGTGGCTGCCACACACTACCTTTAAGCCTTTGGCGATAACCTGCGAACCGCTAGCGTTACCATTAGCAGGAATAACCTTGACTATGTTACTACCTGCTAAAGCCTTGAGGTAAGCATAGAAGCCTTTGCGCCCTAGAGTAACATCGCTATCAAACAACGTTACTCTTTCGCCTTGTGCTCTTGATAGAGCATTTACAAGCTGGTCTTTGTGAGCTACAAAGCCTTCACCTGAACGCTTGCCTTCTATATTCACTTGCTCCAATCTATCACCCCCTTTGTTTTAGATTTGCCTAAGCGAGCCTTGCTTAGGCATTTTGATTAGAGCGAGGCACTTATTGAAGCTGTAAGGTTACTTAAGAGCTGCTACCGCTAGCCTCTCTTTCCCCTCACTAATATAATGACAAAACGAGGTCAAAACGTGTCATAATTTAAGGCTTTTTGTGCTTTGGCTAGCTCTTTTTTACGCCAGTGGCTCAAATATAGACGGTCTTTGTTATCGAGTGGCTTACCGTTTACCTTTTTATAGGCAATGTCTACAATCCTCTTTGGGCATCCCGCTAGCCAAGTTTTGGCGTCAATCCAAGCCTCTAAGTCTATAGCTTTGTCATCGGCTATTGTCTGGTATAGCTCAATGCTATTCCCTTCGCCATCGTCTATTTCCTCATTGAGGCTTAGAATTGTTGGTTGCCTTTTAAGGTTGTGCCAATACTCCATCGTCACATAGCTAGCCACTCTTGCCATTGACGCTTCGGTAAATGGCTTGTGTCCGTTGTTTGAAGCTACCTCAGCAAGCCTTAGTATGATGTCTTGCCTCAATTCTTCCCTATCTTCATACCTTGCTTTGTGTTGAAACCTGTCGGCTATTGCTATATACTTTTGCCAGTCTAGCATTGTGGAGACCTCCCGATGTTAGATTTGCCTAGCTAGCTACCACTAGCTAGGCACTGCTTTTATAGGCATTAGACTGGAGCAAGGAATAAGAGCCTTCGGCATTTCGATATGAGCAATCGCCATGTGATTGCTATTTATTAAGGTTCAAATTCTATGATTTCATTATTGAACAAAAGGACATTTTGTTCATTAAAATAATGAACCTATATTTTCGTGAAGGATTTCCAAGCGATGGTTTTTTGGTGATTTCACGAAGGAATGAAAACCACTACTGCCATAGGGTCACTGGCGCACACACTACCCGTAGAGGGCAGCAAGGGGATTTGCCCAAGCGCTCTCAGAGGCAGCTCTCCCAGCCTCAGTGAGGCGGAAGAACCTCCGAGGATAGCCTCGGGGATAATTGTCCTGAAAGGCTGAGCGTTCTTCCACTCCGCTTTCTTCCACCCAGCCCAGCCTCTGTAGGTTTGAGAAGTAGACAACGAACGAGTGATAGCGGCAACTGCTGAACTTGTAAGGCGTATGCAGAAGATATCGTGCGGCAAGCTTTTCTATTCTATCGGGAGAGATGGGACGCTTCTCACGCCTGGCCTGCCTTTCCTCGTGCCGTGTGGCTCTATCCACGGCAATTGCCCTAAGAAGAGCTTGCTTATAGTGATAGCAAATGTCGGATTGAGGCGCACCAACGCTCGGATCTATTTCTGGTGAGCCATTTGGCCTGTGACCCATGAGATATTCCCGAATAAACCAGCCGCAGCCGAAGGGACGCAGAAAGCCACCTCTACTAGGTCTGAGGTCCATTTCCATTTGCCTCTTTACTCCACAGCCGGTCATACCAACCCCTCAGTTCTTCGCCCGCAACCTTCCTGTATTTCGCAGTGGTGTTAAAAGATACATGACCCAGCTGTTCCTGAAGCAGTCTCAGGCCGTCACCAGAGTCATCGAGCTTTACTGCATGAACCGCGAAACCATCTCGCAGACGATGTGGACTAACGTTGTGCATCTTTCCGGTCTCCGGGTTAACAAGCTTAGGCAATCCGGCTTTCTCGGCGCATTCCTTAACAATCTGCCATCCCCTATGTCTATTGATCCCAAAAATCAGCTTTTTCCCATCTCGGGGAACTGGCCCACCTCGATGGATGTATTCCTTGAGCATGCCAAGACTGTCGGCATCGACTGGCAGGATCCTCTGCCGACGACGTTCTTGCTGCTCAGCTCGAGCTTTTGTAACCTTGCTCCCGCACTTCGGGCAGAACGCATGGCTTCTGCCAAGCCTTTGTTTGCACTCACTACAAGATAGCTTTATGCTGGCTTTGAGATGTCTAATCGTAACTATGCCACCCCCGAAATCCACGTCTTCAACTGTCAGGGCTAAAGCCTCACTGATTCGGCAGCCGAGGCGGAATAATAAGCGAATCAATAACGCATCCCTCAAATTGGTGGCGGCCTTCTCCATCCATATAATTTCGTGTGGTTCAACGTAGGCTTTCATTGTTTCCTGTCTATTACCTCTTAATGTGGTACATCCTTTGCTTCTCTCGTCGCTCGATTTTCCTTCGCCTTGCCCGCTGAGGACAAGAAATCTTCCAGCGCTTTACGAGGGACGATGAGCCGTCGTTGACCGATTCGAAGCGCCGGAATGCCTCCGGTGTTGGCTAAGAGATATGCGGTACCACGGCTAATGCCCAGTATTTTCGCGGTTTCCTCGATAGTAAAAACTAATCGTTCGGCCTTTCCATTATTAGTCTCCACTTTCACCCCCTGATAGTTGACAATAGTCACTAATATGTATTATAATTACGAGTAATGAGAATTAAAAGGCCTAGCAATAGGAACAGTATGTATAGATGTTAGGAATAAGAGGATAAGCATGACAGTTAAAAGGTTACGAGCTTGGATTGGAGATGATGAGGAAATTCAGATTTGTCACTACACACTTGAGTTTCGTAATATGAAGCGCACCAAGCTAGCGGAGAAGATACGTGCCGAGATCCGTTGGCCAGGCAAGCCTCCCGAAGTTGAGGTCTTAGAGCGCAAGATTTCACGTTACCGGAAACAAGCCATTGACTACCCTGAAGATAAACCTTGGAGCATGGCTACTCTAGACAAACATCCTGTCTCGCCGGAGGCAATCCCAGCTGTGCTAACGTGTTGGAAGCAACTCGTCCAGAGCGGCACCATCTTAACGATACGCGAAGCCAAATGGGTATCGAGGCTCTACGCGCTTATGGCGGATGAAGTACATCAGAGCTTTATCTGGCGCCACGGTACCAAGTGGCTGGAGCAAGGGATGTCGCGTAATAATGCAGTGGGAAGGAAATCTTCTCCTCGTCAATCCCGTCGGCGTAACAAAGGGACGGCGAGTGAGTTTTCACTACGGGCCGGAGAAGGTGATTATGGAGCAATAGAATGCCCAGAGTGTCGGACACCAATGGGTATAGGCCCCACAAGTCAGACGGCTATATGTGTTAGCTGCGGAGTTCAATTCAACATCATCAGGATTCCAATAGGAGCCGAGGAATCGGATGTCGTCCGTAAAGAAACATCGGTAGTAAAGAATATCCCGCCTATTATCAAAGATATTAACTCCCTGATTCATTACGCGAAAGGCTATGCGCACCTTGAGTTGATATATGACTTGATAGGTCAGCCTTTCGATTCAGCATATATGGATATGTTAATTATGGGATTGGGTAAAGTGATACCCGACCCCGATGAAGTGGCTTCGCTCTTTCCACATCTGGCATTGGGCATCCAAGAATTTAAGCAGTTCAAAGATAAGATAGGGAGGCTAGCTAATGAGAGGACACATAACCAAGAGGGGTAAAAACAGCTATTCTATCGCCATCAGCCTGGGGAAGGATCCTACTACTGGCAAGTATAAGTATCAGTGGGTAAGCATTAAGGGAACCAAAAAGGATGCCGAAAAGCGGCTTAGCGAGTTGCTACACCAGCTTGATAACGGTAGCTTTATTAAGCCCGGTAAAACAACACTGGGAGAATACCTAGAGAAATGGCTCTCGGAATACGTGAAACCTAACCTATCACCGCGAGGCTTTGAAAGATATCTGGGTATTGTCACACATTATTTTATCCCTGAAATGGGAAATATTATCCTAACACAGCTAAAACCGGAGCACATTCAGAAGCACTATATCTCCATGCTTAATAAGAACCTCAGCGCCGCAACCATCCGCTATCACCATGCTGTGATTCACAAGGCATTGCAGACGGCTATCAAGTGGGGACTGTTAAACCATAATGCAGCTGATGGCGTGGATGTACCCCACTCCCGTCAAAATGAGATGCAGACATGGGACGAATATGAAGTCAACTGCTTCTTGGAGACTGCTAGAGATAGTCATTACTATGCTCTATTTCATACGGCACTATTCACCGGGATGCGACGGTCTGAATTGCTGGCATTGCAGTGGCGAGACATAGACTTCCACCAAATTCACGTTAATCGCTCACTTCATCAGCTAAGAGATGGTAGCTACGTGTTCACACAGCCGAAATCAGCCAAAAGTAGACGTACCATAGCCCTCTCGCCTTCATCTGTTCTTACGCTAACAGAGCATAAGGAAAAGCAAGAAGGACTGCGAGCCATACTAGAAATAGGGCTAAAAAATGATGACTTAGTTTTCAGCACACCGGACGGCAAGCCATTACGTCCCAACACCGTTACCCGTGCGTGGGCTATGCTGGCAGCTAAAGCAGGTGTAAAACCTATTCGCTTACATGATGCACGCCACAGCCACGCCTCTTTAATGCTCAAGCAGGGAGTACACCCCAAGATAGTCCAAGAGAGGTTAGGTCATTCCAGTATTCAGATTACACTTGATACTTATAGTCACGTAGCCCCCGGACTTCAGCAGGCAGCAGCAGAGAGCTTTGATAGACTTGTTAACGGCAAGGGTGAGAATATAGCTGTTGAAAATCATTATTAGCATATTATTAGCAAAAAGACAAAAACAAGCCCCAGCTTACAGAATTTAGCTTCAAAATAGGGGCGATTTTATAATTGGTAGCGCATACCGGATTCGAACCGGTGATCTCCTCCTTGAGAGGGAGGTGTCCTAGGCCTCTAGACGAATGCGCCAAATTGGCTGGGTACTCGGGACACATATCGAACCTTTTACGCCCTGACTTAGTGCCAAGACTGCGTGCAATGCTTATAAAATCCTCATCGCGCCAGCCATAGACATTATACCAGCAGAGGTGCGAGAGGACAATAAAGAGTCCGAGCCGCGGGGGCATTGGGGACAGTTAGGAGACTTTTATCACAGACAGTATTTAGTTTTGGTGTATGATATAATTAATATTTTTAAACAAAGTGGGGCGGAGAAAAATGAAGCAGGCAGCACAACCCCCAACCCTACCTAGAAACAGATATCTATCAATATGGCTGTCCTTTGCAGCTGTAGCAGTCGGGTTAGCGCTTGCTGTTTTGAGCTATCTGGGCTTAATACCGTTAGGTTACAAACTGGGTCCCTATTGGTTGAATCATTGGTTAGGGTGGTTGTCAATGGGCTTTATCATCATCTATGTTCCTATATTCGTAATTCTGAAAAAAAGAAAGCCCAAAACCTACCCGAAGCTAATGAAGGTGCATGAGATTGGCTTTATAGTTGCCTTTATGCTGGTCTCGCTGCACATTGGAACGCAAATACGCAGAGTGTTTCCTCCCGAGATTGGCACCGGAATCGCAGCGTATATATGTTTATTCGTTCTCGTGTTGACCGGCATCATGCAAAGGAACCAGATATTTGCCACACGAATGGGGACACTGAGACTCTTGCATGTGAGCATGGTCATTAGCTTTTTCCTAGTAATTGTGCTCCATGTTATACGGGCTTTCCTATTATGACCCGCCTTAGTTAGAAACTGCTGGTAGAAAACCTCTAAAAATCAGTGGATAGAATGAGGTGTCCTAGGCCTCGAGACGAATACACCACACTGGCTGGGGATCCAGGATTCGAACCTGGCCTAACTGATCCAGAGTCAGTCGTCCTACCGCTAGACTAATCCCCAGCAGGTTAATATTATAGCTGTTCTTCTTGTCTGGAGCAATAACACGATGCCCGAAAACTTGGGTTTAAAGGAAAACCGAAAAACCAGCTCCTGGTTGCCAATTGATAAGTCGGAGCACGGTTAGCGCTTGGTATATTGTGGGGCCTTGCGAGCTCGCTTGAGTCCGTATTTTTTACGCTCTTTGATTCTGGCATCCCGAGTAAGCAAGCCTTCTTTACGTAACACGGGCTTAAATAGCTCGTTTTCTTTAGCAAGAGCTCGAGCAATGCCGTGACGAATTGCTCCAGCCTGACCACTGAGACCACCGCCATTTACTTTTACCATAACACAAAATTTGCCCATGTTATCCGTAGCTAAAAGAGGATGTTCAATCATATGGCGATGCTCGACGCGAGGGAAAGCTTCTTGATAGGGCTTATCATTAACAATTATCTCCCCCTTGCCGGGGAAAAGCCTGACTTGGGCTATAGCACATTTGCGTTTACCCGTTCCCCAAACGTAACTTTCCTCGCTCATAAGTTATCACCTTTCCTTTGGTAATATTTCGCTTTTTTCGTTATCGGTCATTCTGAGCCCTTCGCTTCACTCAGGGTGACGAAAGGAAACCTGAGCCTGGTGAGGATGCTCATTTCCAGGATAAACTTTCAGTTTCTTAAACATAGCTCTGCCTAAGCGATTATGAGGCAACATCCCTCTAACCGCAAGTTCCATCACACGGCTAGGGTCTTTACCAAATAGTTCCTCAAACCTTTGGCTCTTTAAGCCGCCGGGATATCCAGAGTGTCTATAATAAATCTTTTGTTCGGCTTTCTTCCCAGTCACCCTCACTTTGGCAGCATTAATTACCACAACATAGTCACCGGTATCAATGTGAGGGGCATACATCGGCTTATGCTTGCCCATAAGCAAATTAGCTACCTGTGTCGCTATTCTCCCCAAAGTTTTATCTGTGACATCAATCACCCACCACTCCCGCTCGATATCTTTAGCTTTAGGACTATAAGTTTTCATCTCTAGCTTCCCAAAGGCCCAGGATAATTGACCTTCTTAAGGCATAAGCCACAAGCAGGGGACAAGGGACCGGCTAAACCTAAACTCCTTGCCTCCATTATATCACGAAAACCTTCGATACTTATCTTACCCAGGCCCAGCCTGATTAAAAGACCTACGGTGCTTCGTACCTGGTGGGGCAAAAAGGAATTAGCCACGATACGGAAAACGGTAAAATCCCCTTTTTTCTCAGTCCCTGCTTCATAAACATTGCGCAGTGTGCTCCTGTTATCATCCAAAGAACTGGCAAAGGAGGCAAAATCATGCTCACCATGGATAAGCTGGCAGGCCTCATTCATCGCCTGTATGTCTAGCATTTTGGGCACAAATAGAGCAAACCTTTGACTGAACGGCGACCGGGTATTGCTATTTAAAATATAATAATGGTACTCCCGGCTCAGAGCGTCGCGTCGGACATTAAAATCATCGCTAGCCCTGTAAGCCGCTTTAACTGCGATATCTCTGGGTAAATAATAATTTAATGCTCTAACTAGCGTCATGGTACTCAATGTAGATTTCGCCCAGAAGCTCACCACTTGTCCCTTGGCATGCACACCGGCATCAGTTCTGCTAGCTGCCATAACCCGGCTTCTTTGCCCGCAAAATCGCCTTATAGCTTGCTCAAACTCATTTTGAATGGTAGGCAAGCCAACTTGCCATTGAAAGCCATGATATTGGGTGCCGTCATATTCTATAAGCAAAATAAACTTACTTAACCAATTCAATTTGAACCATAGGCGCGTTATCACCAGGGCGAGGTCCCAGCTTTAGCAACCTTGTATAACCCCCGCTACGGTCAGCATAGTCCGGAGCAATTTCAGCAAATAACTTGTCAACTACTTTTTTATCAGTAATAAAAGCTAAGGCTTCCCGCCTTGAGGCAAGGCTGCCATCCTTACCTAAAGTGATCATCTTTTCTGCTAAACTGCGAACTTCTTTAGCTTTAGCTTCAGTGGTGGTGACCTTTTCGTGAGCCAAAAGCGCGGTAACTTGATTTCGGTATAACGCCCACCTGTGCTCTGTCGCCCTATTTAATTTCCGTCCTGCTAACTTGTGTCTCATTCCTCTTTCTTCTTAGAAACAGGAGAGCCTACCTTCTCCATTAATTCTTCTACCTCGTCTCGAGACTTTGCCCCCAAACCAGGCAATGGTGGCAAACCCTCCCTGCCTTTCTCTACCAATTGTCCCAGAGTTAAAATACCCGCTCTCTTCAAACTATTACGGGAGCGAGTTGATAAATTTAGCTCTTCCAGAGGGGTATCATATTGCTCGGGCAAAATGGACAAAGCTCTAGCCATGGGAACTTCAAGGTCCCTGAAGGAAGAGAACTGGTTAATTAAGATAATAGCACTCTGACTAAGCGCTTCCCAGGGAAAAATGGTAGCATCGGTCCAAATCTCCAGGATGAGCTTTTCTGGACTTCCCTCCTCGCCAGGCTTGATAGATTCTACAGAGAAATTGACCTTCTGCACTGGGGTGAAGATGGCATCTACTGGCAGTGCTCCCACAGGTAAACCGTCAGTCGATTTGGCAGGCACATAACCTTTCCCTAGCTCCACGTTAAGTTCGACGTAAAGCTTAGCTTGGGGGGAGTCCAAAGAAGCTAAATAAAGTTCAGGATTGGCAACGCGAAAATGAGACGAGGGTTTAATATCACCTGCGCAGACCTTGCCCTCCCCCTCTGCTTCCAAGAGCAACTGCCCAGGCTCATGAGAAAGAGGGCAGATTCTCAGTTGTCTGATATTCATTAAGAACTCCATAGCATCCTCTTTAACATAAGGAATGGAAGAGAATTCATGCTGAATTCCTTCTATTTTGACCCATGTTACCGCAGCACCAAGCAAAGAACTGAGAAGCACACGTCGCAAGGTGTTACCTAAAGTGACACCAAAACCTGGCTCTAGAGGTTCAGCAAGAAAACGACCATAATTACCGATGCTTTCAACACAAGTTACAGTTGGGATAGACAATTCGGGCATAGTTCACCTCGAATAATATTCAACAATAGCTTTCTGATTAAATCCAAGTTCAATATCGTCTTTGCCAGGCAAATTTAATACTTTACCTGTCATGCTTTCTTTGTCCAAGCTTAACCAATCAGGGATAAATTTCTCCTCAATTTCCTCAGCTACCCTTTTATAATATTCGGTTTTTGTACTAGCCTCTCGCCACTTAACAACATCCCCCGATTTCACCAAAAAGGAGGGAATATCTGTTTTGCGACCATTGACAGTTATATGGCCATGCCGAACTATTTGTCTGGCTTGGGCACGTGAATCAGCAAAGCCCAAGCGATAAACCACATTATCCAGTCTCCTTTCTAACAATATAAGAAGGGTTTCTCCAGTGGTGCCAGGGCCTTTTTTCGCCTCGACAAAAACCCTGCGAAATTGTCGCTCCAAGACACCATAGCTAAAGCGAAGCTTTTGCTTTTCGCGCAATTGAATTCCGCGCTCGGAAATCCTGATGCGCCTTCGAGCCAGAGGACGCCTGCCAGGAGAAGTATTTCTTTTCTCTAAAGGACATTTAGGTGTAGAGCACCTCTCGCCTTTGAGCATCAGCTTGTCTCCGAAGCGGCGACATAGGCGACAAGCCGGGCCTGTGTAGCGCGCCATTTTATACCCTTCGCCTCCCTCGCGGACGGCAGCCATTATGGGGAATAGGAGTCACGTCCCTGATGGCTGTGACAGTGATTCCAGAAGCCTGTAAGGCACGAATAGCTGCTTCACGTCCACTGCCAGGGCCTTTAATATACACATCAACCCGGCGCAAGCCATCACCCATTGCTCGATGTGCCGCATCTCTAGCAGCTAGCTGAGCAGCATAAGGGGTACCTTTCCTGGAACCTTTGAATCCGGCAGTACCAGAACTCCCCCAGGCGATAACATTGCCTTGCATATCAGTAATGGTAATGGTCGTGTTATTAAAACTGGATTGGATATAAGCCCTGCCTTCGCTAACCTTTTTATGGGCTTTACGGGCCCCTTTCTTCTTCTTCTTTGGCATTTGTTAAAAACAAGCTCCTTACTTCTTACCTACGCCGCGTCTTTGCCCTCGACCTGCCACTGTTTTCCTTGGCCCTCTTTTAGTTCGGGCGTTTGTGCGCGTTCTTTGTCCATGAACTGGTAACCTTATGCGGTGCCTTGTGCCCCGATAGCAACTAATTTCAATAAGCCGCCTTATATTAGATTGAACCTCCCTCCTAAGATCGCCTTCCACTTTGTACTGTTTGTCAATAACATCTCGAATCTGGCCAACTTGTTCCTCACTAAGTTCCTTAACTCTAAGGCCAGGGTCGATACCAGTGGCAGCCAAAATACGCTGGCTTGATGTAGTGCCGATGCCATAAATGCTCTGCAAAGCTACCCAAATTGGCTTATCTTTACGAAGGTCTATACCAGCAATGCGTGCCACTGCTTATCACCCCTGCCTCTGCTTATGCTTTGGATTCTCACAAATAACCCTAACTACACCCTTCCGCCTAATAACCTTGCATTTTCTGCATATCGGCTTAACCGAAGCTCTTACCTTCATTTCCAATCACCATACAAACAAACCTTGTTATGATAAACTTTCTCAGTTAACCTGTCAAACTATTTAAGCCGATAGGTAACCCTGCCCCGGCTTAAATCATAAGGGGAAAGTTCTATCAGAACTCTATCCCCAGGCAAAATCTTGATATAGTGCTTTCTCATTTTGCCCGAGATATGAGCCAATACGTGATGTCCATTGGCCAATTCGACGCGAAACATAGTATTAGGTAAAACTGTAATCACTTTGCCTTCAACTTCTATCCTCTCCTTTTTAGCCATTTTTACACAATACCTAAACAAGTATCTCAGCTTCATTATGAGTTATGGCAATGGTATGTTCAAAATGTGCTGAAAGACTTCCATCAGCTGTAAGCACCGTCCATTGATTAGTCGCCAATTTAGTGTGCCAATCTCCAGCATTAACCATAGGTTCAATAGCCAAAGTCATGCCCTTACGAAGCAAGGGACCTTTCCCAGCTACAAAATTAGGTATTGGGGGCTCTTCGTGCAACTCCCGACCTACTCCATGCCCGGTATATTCTCTAACCACAGAAAATCCTTTTGCTTCAACATAATGTTGAATAGCAGATGAGATATCCCCTACCCGTGCTCCACTTATCGCTTGAGCGATTCCTGACTTTAAACTGCCTTCTGTGACCGCGATAAGGTCCTCAGCCTCCTTACTTATACGCCCTAACCCAACAGTTATGGCGGCATCAGTATGAAAGCCATTGAGTTTTACTCCTACATCTAAAGAAACGATGTCTCCTTCTCGTAGTATTCGTTCACCGGGAATGCCGTGAACTATTTCATCATTTACCGAAACACATAAATTTGCAGGAAAGCCGCGATAGTTCTTAAACGAAGGTATAACTCCCCTTTTTTCTGACTCTTCGGCCACGATTATGTCCAACTGGCTAGTCTTAATCCCCGGTCTTGTTTCCGTTCTTAGTTTATCTAGAATAGCGGCGAGGATTTTGCCGCACTTTCGCATAATATCTACTTCCTCGGCAGATTTTATAATTACCATTTATTTTACCCCTGCTCTGAGTGCAGAGAGTATTTCGTTAGCTACCCCCTGCATTCCCAGGTTACCATTAACCCTAATTAGTTTATTTTGTTTCTTATAATAATCAAGGATGGGAACGGTTTGAGCAAAGAAAATATTAAGTCGGTCTTTTACTGTCTCCTCACTGTCATCAGAACGTTGATATAATTCACCACCGCATTTATCACATTTCCCCGGCGTTTTAGGCGGCGAATTTATTATGTGATATGGTGTCTGGCAAACCCGGCAAAGCCATCTTCCACTGAGGCGTTTCACTAGCTCTTCATTGGGCACTTCAATATATATTGCTTTATCTATGGTTTTCCCTTGCTCCTTAAGGGCTTCGTCTAAAACTCTAGCTTGATGCAAAGTCCGGGGAAAGCCGTCGAGAAGACAGCCAGAGGCACAGTCAGGCTGATTAATTCTTTCTAGAATCATTTTTATAGTTATCTCATCGGGAACTAGTTCTCCTTTATCCATATAGCTTTTAGCCAAGAGACCAACCTCGGTCCTTTCCTCTAGCGCCTGACGAAACAAATCACCGGAGGCTATATGAGGTAAATCCGCCTCTTGAGAGAGGATATCCGCCTGAGTTCCCTTTCCTGCCCCCGGAGCACCTAGCAAGATGATGTACATTATTTTAAGAACCCCTCGTAGCGGCGCATGGTTAGTTGAGCCTCTAATTGCTTCATGGTATCTAGAGCCACACCAACAGCTATAAGCATGGCGGTGCTCTGGAATACCAATGCTGTAACACCAGTGATTTCTTGAGCAATAAAAGGCATAACTGCCACTACAGCCAGAAAGAGAGCGCCACCAAAGGTAATGCGCTTTATGACTTTATTCAAATAATCAGCCGTTGCCTTGCCGGGTCGAACCCCAGGGATGAAGCCGCTCTGCTGTTGCAAAGTCTGAGGCAGGTTCATTTGCTCGAATATGACCATAGTGTAGAAGAAAGCGAAACCAATTACTAAAGCAAAATACAATCCGTTGTAGAGCGCGGTATCAGCCTGAAACAGATTATAGATTGTACTCCAGAACTGGCTGTTCGGAAAAAATGAAGCTATCGTACCAGGAAGCTGCATTAAGGCTATGGCGAAAATAAGGGGTATCATCCCGGCGGTATTGACCCTCAGCGGTATGTAGGTGGAACCCGATTGGCGATACATGCGGCCACCGCGAAAAGTGCTCCGAGCATACTGTACAGGAATACGGCGATGCGCTTCAACAAATATGACTATAAGTGCCAGCATAGCTAAGGCTAGAATAATGTAGGTGATCAACCCCCCAGGATTTCCGGCTTGAGCATCAACAATGCCACTACCTACTATTCCAGGCAGGCCGGCCACGATACCACCAAAGATTATTATCGATATCCCGTTCCCAATACCACGCTCGGTAATCAATTCACCCAGCCACACGAGGAACATTGTGCCAGCGACCATCGTTATTACTATACTGGCTATGGTCAACGATCCAAGCGGCTCAATAGTAACTTCCCGGGCACGTAACACAGTAAGCATACCGTAGCCTGAAAGGGCAGCCAAAGGTACAGTTAGCAAGTGAGTAATTCGATTGATTTTCTGGCTGCCGAGCTCCCCCTCCTGAGATAGAGCCTGAAGTCTGGGAATTACCGGGGTCAGCAATTGCATAATTATAGACGCAGTGATGTAAGGATAAACGCCCATAGCAGCCATACTGAAACTCGTCATGGCACCACCGCTAAAAAGGTCAAGCATGCCGAAGAGGAGGTTTCCCTCGAAGAATGCTTCCAAGGCCTCGATGTCCACGCCGGGCAAGGGAACATGAGCTATAAAGCGAAAAACAACAAGGATGCCGAGGGTGAAAAGAATTTTTCGCCGCAAATCAGGCAATGTCAATATATCCATCATTGCCTGGACGAGGCGCGGTCGGGTCGTTTTGCGCTGCATTCTAAGCCTGCTTTACCTTCCCTCCAGCAGCAAGAATTTTTTTCTCCGCCGATGAAGAGAATTTGTTAGCACTAACTAGCAATGGATGCTGGATATCGCCGGCGCCGAGAATTTTGGTCGGATGGTCCGAGGTGTTAATCAGCCCCGCTCGAAGCAATTCCTCAGGGGTTACCTCAGTTCCTAGGGGGAAAATGGCTAGCTTCCCCACATTGACAATATTATATTTAGTTTTAAAAACGTTAGTGAATCCTCTTTTTCGTGGCAGTCGTTTTATCAAAGGCAACTGCCCGCCTTCAAAGCCCGGGCGCACACCACCACCAGAACGAGCCTTCTGCCCTTTGCAACCTCGCCCCGAATAAGTGCCATGCCCGCTGCCATCTCCTCGACCTACGAGCTTTCTCTTGTGCTTAGCACCTACAGGAGGGCTTAATTCATTCTGTTTCATCTACCTTTTCTTCCTGGGCTTCAACATCGGTTTGAATTGCCGCTTCCTCACTTTTCCTCAAGTTAGCCAGGGCAAGCATCGTCGCCTTAGCTACGTTGATTTTGCTTGATCCACCTAATGATTTGCCAAGGGCGTCTTTTATGCCTGCCAATTCAAGCACTGCCCGAGTAGTATTGCTGACAATTAAGCCGGTGCCAGGTGCCGCCGGCTTTAGTAAGATCTTGGACGCACCAAACTTGGCTAGAATTTCATGAGGGATGGTACCGTCCTTGATAGGCACCTCAATCAACCCCTTCTTCGCCACAGCACCTGCTTTGCGAACTGCTTCAGGAACCGCTGCCGCTTTAGCTAAACCAAATCCCACATGTCCTTGGCCATCGCCAACTACCACTAAAGCTCTGAACCGAAGGTGTCTACCACCTTTGACCACTTTAGTTACACGGTCGATGCCTAACAATTTCTCCTCGAGACTCAGTTCTGAGGCATCGATTTTGGTTCTTTTCCCTCTTACTTTAGTAACAGCCTTCATAAGCTAACTCTCAAAACTCCAATCCAGCTTTCCTGGCAGCCTCGGCTAAAGCCTTAACTCTGCCATGATATTTATAGCCACCACGGTCAAAAACCACCTGTTTGATCCCTTTACTTAATGCTTTCTCCGCAAGCAAAGTTCCCACTATTCCGGCTTTCTTGCTTTTTCCCATTCCATCGGTCTTGCTTTTCACCTGAGAGTCAAGAGTGCTCATTGAGACTAAAGTCTGGTCCCTAGAATCATCAATAAGCTGGGCATGGACATGATTCAAGCTACGGAAGACACATAATCGCGGACGTGATATTGTTCCCGTTACCTTTTGCCTCACCCGTCTGTGTCGTATCTTTTTGATTGCTTTTGAACCTCTCCTGTTCATTATAGCCACTATTTCTTGCCTATTTTGCCCGATTTGCCAGGTTTAAGACGCAGTTTCTCACCAAAGTATTTAATGCCTTTTCCTTTATAGGAGTCAGGAGGGCGTATCGCCCGAATTTTAGCAGCCGTTTCCCCAACTACTTCTTTATCAATACCAGTGACGCGAATGCGATTTGTCCCCTCAATGGTGATACTAATACCAGGAGGGGGGGGGAACTCCACAGTATTGGCGTATCCTACCTGGAGCAACAGCTTGTCGCCAGTTTTTTGCGCTCTGTAGCCTACGCCATTTATTTCCAGGATTTTTTCAAAACCTTCACTCACCCCTGTAACCATATTTGCCAAAAGGCTGCGACTGAGCCCATGTAAAGAACGATGGATTTTACTATCACTAGGCCGGGTTACAATCAAGCACCCATCCTTCAAAGCGATAGAAATGTCGGGGTGAAACCGGCGCCGGAGTTCTCCATTCTTTCCTTTTACCACAACTTCGCTTCCATCGATCTTTACATCGGTACCCTGAGGTATAGCAATGGGAAGCAAGCCAATACGAGACATAATTCACAACTCCTAAGTTAATTTACCATACATAGCACAGAATCTCACCGCCAAGATGCTGCCGCCATGCCTCTTGGCCAGTCATAATGCCCTTGGATGTGGATAGAATGGTAATACCCAAGCCCCCATAGACACGAGGGATTTCACGCCTTTCCGCATAGACCCTTAAGCCCGGCTTGCTCGCCCTTTCTAACCCTAAGATTGCAGGCTGGCCATCTGTGTACTTGAGGTAGATTTTCATCATTGGCTGTGGTTTCCCTTTAAGCACTTCATAACGGTCAATAAAACCCTCTTCCTCAAGTATTTTGGCGATAGAAAGCTTTATTTTAGAGGAAGGCACAAGCACACAATCATGATCTGCCATGATAGCGTTGCGTATCCTGGTTAACATATCAGCGATGGGGTCAGTAACTGTCATTTCTCTTTCACCAGCTTGACTTTCTTATCCCAGGGATTACGCCAGTGACAGCAAGTTCTCGAAAACAAATACGACACAAACCAAATTTGCGCATATAAGCACGTGGCCTGCCACATAACTGACAACGATTACGTTGCTGTACCTTATACTTTGTTGGCCGTTTTGACTTGACAATCTTAGATAACTTCGCCATATCAAGTTCTCCTGAAAGGCATGCCCATTAATTCTAGCAAATCCCTGGCTTCATCATCGTTCTTGGCCGTAGTAACAATGGTTACCTCAAAGCCGCGAATTTTATCCACCTTATCGTAATCAATCTCAGGGAAAACTATCTGCTCTTTTATACCCAGGCTATAATTTCCTCGGCCATCGAACGAATCCCGTGATAGTCCGCGGAAATCTCGAAACCTCGGTAGAACAACATTAACCAGTTTGTCAAAGAAATCGTACATCCGTTTACCTCGCAACGTCACCATCATCCCAATAGGCATACCAGCCCTCAGCTTAAAAGAGGAGATAGACTTTTTCGCCCGTGTGGTTACCGGACGTTGCCCCGAAATTGTAGCTAGATCTTTCCCCGCTGCTTCAAGAGCTTTAGCGTCCTGTGTTGCTTCGCCCAAACCAATGCTAAGCACAATCTTTTCCAACTTAGGCAGTTGCATTACGTTATTATATCCAAGCCTAGCTTTAAGCTGGGGAGTCACTTCGGTCAAATATCTTTCCTCCAAGCGAGATTTCACAATCAAACCTCTTAGTCAATCACCTCTCGACATGAATTGCAAATTCGCACTCTTTTGCCATCGGCCAGAAAGCGGAAACTGATGCGCGTAGGTCTGCCGCACTTATCACACAATAACATTACATTGGATACATTGATTGGAGCTTCAAGTTCAATTATGCCAGCTTGTCGGGCAGCCCTGCCGGCTCGAGAGTGCCGCTTAATCATATTCAGTCCCTCCACTATCACTCTATCCTCGTTGGGAATGGCACGGCGAACCTTCCCCCTTTTCCCCCTGTCCTTGCCAGCAATTATGATAACAGTATCGTTTTTCCTGATTTTCATTCTAAAGAACCTCTGGGGCTAAGGATATTATCTTGGCGAAGTTTTTATCTCTAAGTTCTCGGGCTACAGGACCAAAAATGCGACTGCCTTTAGGATTATTTTTTTCACCAAGAACGACCGCGGCGTTCTCATCAAATCTGATATAGGAGCCATCAGAGCGGCGATAAGGCTTAGCCACACGTACAACCACAGCTCGTACTACCTCGCCCTCTTTCACCATCCCATGGGGCACCGCTCGCTTCACCGTGGCTACAATGATGTCGCCTATTCGGGCATATTTTCTTGCCCCAATAGACACATTAATGCACATAATCTGCTTAGCCCCGGTATTATCGGCTATCTTGAGTCTGGTATAAGTCTGAATCATTTCTTTTTCTTCGGTCTGCTTTTAACTATTTCCTTCTTAGATATTATCTCCGCTACCCGCCAATTCTTCTCCTTGGACAAAGGGCGAGTCTCGACAATCTTCACTTTGTCTCCAATTTTACAGGCATTATTTTCGTCATGAGCCTTATATTTCTGGGTAGCTCTGATGGCTTTCTTATATAGTGGATGGACTTTCCTGGTTTCCACAGCTACCACCACCGTTTTATCCATTTTGTCACTCACCACCAAGCCTTCCCTAACCTTTCTTTTCCCGAGATAACTCATCCTATGCCAAGCTCCCTTTCCCTTAAAATAGTCTTGATTTTAGCAATCCTTCTCTTCACTTCAGGAATCTCCCGATGATTCCCCAACTGCCTAGTGGCCAAGCGAAAACGGAGGTTAAAAAGTTCCTCATGAGCTTCCTCGAGCTTCGCTAATAGCTCTTCATTGTTGAGAGTACGTATCTCGCTAGCTTTCAACTTTCTGCCTTTCCTTCGTGACAAAACTAGTAGCTATAGGAAGTTTAGAGGAGGCGAGATGGGCTGCCTCCGAAGCCATCCCCTCATCCACACCAGCCAACTCGAACAGGATTCTGCCTCTCTTAACTACGGCTACCCAGTGATCCGGAGCGCCTTTCCCACTACCCATCCTTGTCTCTGCAGGTTTCTTCGTCACAACTTTGTCAGGGAAAACTCGTATCCATAGTTTACCCCCACGATGTAAGTGGCGCACAAATACGCGGCGGGCTGCTTCGATTTGTCGCGCTGTTACCCAGGCGGATTCCTCAGCCCTCATGCCAAAGTCACCAAAAACAATGGTATCCCCGCTCTGAGCGCTGCCTTTTAGCCTTCCTTTATGTACCTTCCGATACTTCACTCGTTTCGGTTGTAGCACTTTTCTCCTTCACTTCAGGCATGATATCGCCCTTATAAATCCATACTTTTACCCCAATACGCCCCATTATAGTGTGGGATTCGGCAAGACCATAATCAATATCGGCACGTAATTTATGCAATGGCATTTGACCTTGGTGAATCGTCTCAGTCCTAGCAATTTCGAGTCCACCAAGCCTTCCACCACATGTTATTTTTATTCCCTTAGCACCAGCTTGCAAAGTTCGAAAGGCTGCCTGCTTCATAGCTCGGCGGAAAGGGATTCTCTCTTCAAGTCGCTCAGCTATACTCCGAGCTACCAAAGAAGCCTCAAGCTCAGGGTGTTCAACCTCTCTAATAGTTAATCTAATCTTATCCCCACTAACCTTCTCCAGTTCCGATTTCAGTGCTTCCACATTTTGTCCCCCCCGGCCAATCAAGATGCCAGGGCGAGCTGAGTAAAGAGTTAAATTTACCTCGTCTCCCGGACGTTCAATTTCCAGCCGAGCAACAGCTCCTCCAGAACATTTTTGCTCCACAACCTCCCGTAGTCTTATATCGTCTAACAAAAACCGAGCATAGTTCTTCTCAGCATACCACCTAGCTCGCCAATCCCGGTTGACACCTAGCCTGAAACCACAAGGATGAACTTTTTGTCCCAAAACTATTCCTCCTCTTCAGCAACGAAAACTGTAATATTACTAGACCGTTTTAAGATAGGACTCACACGCCCTCTCGACTGAGGGCGGAATCTCTTCAAGGTATGCCCTTTATCAGCAAATATATCAGCAATTCTAAGCTCAGCGGGCGCCATTTGAAAATTGCTTTCAGCATTGGCTACTGCTGATTTGATTACCTTAGCCACGGCTTTGGTTGTAGGGGTAGGCGAAAAGCTAAGGATAGTCAAAGCCTCGTCAACTTTTCTGCCTCTAACCATATTTATCACTAAACGTACCTTCTGAGGCGAAATGCCAACATCTTTAGCTACAGCTCTTACCTTCATCGCACCTTATGTTTTCCTCGCCTGTTCAGTTATTTTAGCTTTGGTGACATGACCCCTATATGTCCTGGTAGGTGCAAATTCTGCCAATTTATGCCCCACCATATTTTCAGTGATGAAAATGGGCACATGCTTCCTGCCATTATGCACTGCAATAGTATGACCTATCATTTGAGGCAAAACAGTAGAGGCACGGGACCATGTCTTTATCACTGTTTTCTCGCCCGAATTATTAAGCGTCTCTATTTTCTTAAGCAATTTAGCATCGCAAAAAGGCCCCTTCCTAAGCGACCGTGACATCCTGCTTCCTCCGTTTAAGAATCATTTTATCCGACGTTTTACGGCGGCGTGTCTTAGCCCCCAAAGCTGGTTTCCCCCAGGGGGTTTTCGGAGGCATTCCTCGGGGAGCCCTGCCTTCCCCACCCCCATGTGGGTGGTCTCGAGGAGTCATGGCAGAACCCCTGACCGAAGGTCGCCAACCTGACCATCTCCTCCTTCCAGCTTTGCCTAACGTTACATTTTCGTGGTCAATATTGCCTATCTGACCAATAGTAGCCCAGCACCTCTGGTGAAATTTACGCAGTTCACCCGAAGGGAGTTTAAGCACAACATATTGGCCCTCCTTGCTTATAATTTGGGCAGAACTTCCTGCGCTATGGACAAGCTTCCCCCCCTTGCCTGGCTCAAACTCAACATTATGCACTAAAGTTCCCACAGGAACGGACTCCAATGGCAAGGCATTCCCAAGTTTTATATCAACATCTTCGCCTGCCTGTATGATATCACCCAACTTGATGCCCAAAGGGGCGAGTATATAGCGCTTTTCTCCATCAGCATAATGAATTAGGGCAATGCGAGCTGACCTATTAGGGTCATATTCAATGGAAGCCACTTTCCCTGGAACGGTAATTTTATCCCTCTTAAAATCGATAAGGCGAAGTTTACGCTTGCTGCCGCCACCTCGGTGACGCACAGTTATAACACCCCGGCTATTACGCCCTGCCTTCTTTTTCAGCGGCGCCAGTAAGGATTTCTCAGGAGCTACCTTGGTCAGCTCTTCAAAAGTAGCGCCAGACATAAATCTCCTGCCTGGAGAAGTTGGATTATAGGTCCTTAATCCCACAAATCGCTCCTTATTTGTGCGTCCTTTGCCAGCGAGTCTTTTTAAGAAGTTTCTTATGCCTGTGCTTTGACATCTTCTTTTTTCTCCACTTAGTGACTGCGCCCATTAGACACCCTCAAAAAAAGTAATTTTGTGTCCCGGTGCCAAGCTAACTATTGCCTTTTTCCAGGGTGAGTTAGTTACTTGTCTCCTGCCAAACCTTCTTGTCTTCCCGGGCACCATCATCACATTGACTTTGCTTACCTCTACCTTGAAAGCTTGTTCCACTGCCTCCTTAATCTGAGACTTGGTAGCCTTGCCTGCTACTTCAAAGGCATATTTATCTTCCTCCTTAAGCGAAGTAGCCTTCTCTGTAATTAAAGGACGCCGCAGAACTTCGTAAAGATGCAATTTATTCACTCCAAATTTGCTCAATGTTGCGTATTGCCGGTACAGTGGCTACCAGCATTTCATAGGAAAGTAAATCCAATACATTAATTAGAGCCGAAGGTAGGACTTTGACTTCAGGCAAATTAGCCGCCGATTTAACCACATTGGGTGTGGACTGAGCAGTAAGAATTAAAGTTGAGGAATCGATGCCGAGCGAGGACAGAACATTTATCATGTCTTTTGTCTTTGGTCCCTTAAAATCAAGTTCCTGTATCAGTTTTATATTTCCCTCTCTAACTTTAGCGGAGAGGAGGCATTTCAAAGCTAACCTCCTCATTTTCTTGGGCATCGATTGGCGATAGGCGCGTGGCTTGGGGCCAAAAACTACCCCACCCCCTCTGAGAAGGGGTGATTTTACATCCCCCCTTCGCGCTCTGCCGGTATGTTTTTGGGAATAAAGTTTTCTTGTACTCCCAATCACTTCTCCCCTCGTCTTGGTAGACACAGTACCCTGGCGCCTACTGGCTAATTGTCTAGTCATTGCTTGGTGAACTACCGCCTCATTAAAGGGAAGAGCGAAAATGGCTTGGCTAAGCTCTATTTGGTCAACAACTTCACCGTTTAAACTATAAACTGGCACTTGCACTTCCTGTTACCTTACTTTCTCAATGACTAACAGCCCCCCATTGGCTCCAGGTACTGTACCCTTCACCAAAAGCAAATTGCGCTCGGGGTCAGCTTGAATTACCTCAAGATTACGCGCTGTCACCCCCCTATTTCCCATATGCCCCGCCATGCGTTTCCCTTTAAGCACCCGCCCGGGGAAAGTGGTAGCTCCAATTGAACCAGGGGCGCGATGGCGGTCAGTTTGGCCATGAGTCTTTGGCCCGCCTGCAAAATGATGCCGCTTAACTACGCCAGCAAAGCCCCTGCCTTTAGAAAGGCCAATGACATTTACCAAGTCACCATGCTTCAAGAAGCCAACATCCACTTTGTCACCACGCTTGACCGAGCTAATATCATCAGTCCTGAATTCACGAAGATAGCGAACATTCGCTAAGCCTCGAAGATGCCCCATCTCTGGAGAGCTAAGCTGAGATTGCTTCACTTTGTTCTCAACAAAGCCCACTTGGATAGCATCATAACCATCTCTGTCTCGGCTCTTTATCTGGGTTACCACAGAAAGCCCAGCCTGAATAGCGGTTACTGCCACCGTCTCTCCGCTTTCCTGAAACAGTTGCGTCATGCCTATTTTCTTACCAATAATGCCTGGAAACATGGTCTTAACTATAACTTAATATCTATCTCCACTCCAGATGCCAAGTCAAGCTGACTCAGGGCATCTATAGTCTTGGAACTTGGCTGCAAAACATCAACTAACCTCTTATAAGTCCTGATCTCAAACTGTTCCCTGGAATCTTTATCAATGTTAGGGGAACGAATAACACAAAATTTTTCGATATGTGTAGGTAAAGGTACTGGGCCAACCACGATAGCCCCGGTACGCTCCACAGCATCTATTATTTGCCTTACTGCCTGATCAGCCAACCTATGATCGAAGCTTTTGATTTTGATACGAACTTTTTGCTCGGTCATCTGGTTCTTCCCATTCTAGCCGCAATTTGCTCAGCCAAATCCTGAGGCAATTCTTCATAGCGATGAAAGCACATAGTATGACTCGCCCTTCCTTGACTGAGCGACCTCAAATCTCCAGCGAAACCGAATGTTTCCGCCAGAGGAACAAGACAACGGATAGTGGAGAACTCGTCGCGACTTTCAATGCCTTCGATATGAGTCCTTCGAGAGTTTAAATCGCCAATGATGTCCCCGAGGAACTGATTGGGAGTTGTTATCTCTACTTCCATAATTGGCTCGAGAATAACAGGTTTAGCCTTATCCATCCCATCCCTCATAGCCATGAAGGCTGCCATCCTGAACGCCACATCTGAAGAATCGACCTCGTGAAAACTCCCGTCATACAAAGTCACCTTTACATCTATTACAGGGTAACCAGCTAATCCTCCACTTTGTAAAGCTGACTTGACACCGGCTTCTACTGAGGGAGTAAATTCCTTAGGTATGGCCCCACTTCGAATCTGGTCACGAAACCCAAATCCGCTGCCACGCTCGCCTGGCTCAATTCTAAGCCAAACGTGCCCGTATTGTCCCTTGCCGCCGGATTGACGGATAAATCTCCCTTCAGATTCCACAGGGATGGTGATTGTTTCCTTATAAGCGACCTGAGGCTTACCAGCATTGACCCTTATACCATATTCGCGAAATATACGCTCCATTAACACCTCGAGATGAAGTTCACCCATACCCGAAATCAGAGTTTGACTTGTTTCTTTGTCATGGTAAACCTTGAAGGTGGGATCCTCCATAGCAAGTTTAGCCAAGGAATCATCTAACTTGTCCTGGTCAACTTTACTTTTGGCTTCAACAGCCATGGAAAGCACCGGCTCAGCAAACCGTATAGTCTCAAGAAGCACTGGCCGCGTGGGCTCGCAAAGTGTATCACCGGTCGAGGTCATCTTAAGTCCTAGACTAGCTACAATGCTTCCGGTCTCAGTGTGATCGATCTCTTCACGGCGATTGGCATGCATAACATATAGTTTTCCCAATCTCTCTTTCCTATCTATGCTGGAGTTCAAGACTTGTGCTCCGGCCTTTACCCTGCCTGAATATACACGCAAGTAGACCAGTCTGCCCATAAACGGGTCAAAAACTGTTTTAAACGCCAACGCAGAAAAAGGTTCATCATCGCTCGCCTGACGGAGGATTTCCTCTCCGCTTTGAGGGTCTGTAGCCGAGATGGGAGGAACATCTAATGGCGAGGGGAGGTAATCTACAATAGCATCAAGCAACAGCTGGATGCCTCTGTCTTTCAAGGCACTGCCACAAAGGACAGGCACCACGCAGTTAGAAATGGTGAGCCTTCTTATAGCTGCCTTAATCTGAGAGGCGGAGACGTCTTGCCCATCAAGGTAGAGCAGCATAATCTGCTCATCAAGTTCAGCTAAGCTTCCGATTAATGCTTGGCGATGCTTGGTCAGCAAAGTCTCACTGTCCTCCTTAATTGAAGCTGAATTAGAATCAACCGGGAAAGCAATGATTTTGTTTTCCACAAGGTCGATGATGCCTCGAAATTCCTTTTCACTTCCCAGGGGAAGCTGTATAGGTAACGCCTTGCTCCGCAACCTTTCATTAATCATGGTCACGGTGTGATGAAAATCAGCGCCAATCCTGTCCATTTTGTTAATAAAGCAAATCCTAGCCACGCCGTATTTATCTGCCTGTCGCCACACAGCCTCTGATTGAGCTTCCACCCCAGCTACACCATCGAAAATCACGACACCTCCATCTAATACACGGAGGCTACGCTCCACCTCAGCGGTGAAATCTACATGCCCAGGGGTATCAATGATGTTTATACGATGTTCGCGCCAGTGACATGCGGTAGCCGCTGAAGTAATGGTAATACCACGTTCTCTTTCCTGCTCCATCCAATCCATTACTGCAGTTCCCTCATCTACGCTTCCGACCTTGTAAGTACGCCTTGTGTGATGTAATATCATTTCCGTAGCCGTGGTCTTGCCAGCATCTATATGAGCGATGATCCCTATATTCCGTATTTTTTCCAAAGGGAAAGTCCGCGACATGAATTTATCCTTTACCTCAAGTACTGCTTTTAACACGACTTCTCACCAGCGATAGTGAGCAAAGGCTTTATTAGCCTCTGCCATCTTGTGAAGATCATCACGTTTCTTGATTGCTGCCCCCCGTCCATGGATAGCATCAACCAACTCGCTTGCCAGCTTTTCTTCCATAGATTTGCCACTACGAGCTCGCACTGAAGCAATGAGCCATCTCATGGCAAGAGCGCGCCCCCGATCTTCCCCTACCTCCATGGGAACCTGGTAGGTAGCCCCACCAACGCGGCGTGATTTAACCATGAGAAGCGGCGCAGCATTTTTAATCGCCCGCTCTAAAGCTTCTTCAGGAGCGCTATTCACTTGCTGAGCAGTGAGTTGCAAGGCATTATAGACAATGCGCTCGGCTGTAGCTTTTTGCCCTCGTAGCATAAGCCTATTAATAAATTTAGCCACCGTGATGCTGTTATATTTAGCATCGGGAGGTGGTATTCTTTTTACTACTTTTCTAGCTCCTCTTGGCATTCGACATCCTTGCTATTTTTGTGCCTTGGCCCCATACCTACTACGACCTTGCTTGCGATCAGTTACCCCTTCAGTGTCCAAGGTGCCACGGATAATATGGTAGCGAATTCCAGGAACGTCCTTAACTCGGCCACCACGAATCAAGACTACCGAGTGTTCCTGTAAATTATGTCCTTCGCCAGGAATATAAGCGGTTACTTCCATACCGTTGGTCAGCCTAACGCGGGCAACTTTACGCAATGCCGAATTGGGCTTCTTAGGCGTAACCGTCTTTACCAAGACGCATACACCTCTTTTTTGAGGCGATCCTTGAGCCCATCTAATCTCACCTTTCATCGTATTTCGGATGTAATGCAATGCTGGGACATCGCTTTTCTTTCCCAGCTTCTGCCGCCCTTTACGAACAAGTTGATTAACTGTTGGCATTCCTATATTCCCCTATTTTGGGCAATCAAAAAGCCGTCTGGTCACATGCCGGTCTACTCTAGGAAAATTTGCTCGGCTTCAGCCAGCCGGCTTTTATAACTTTCTACGTTTTTACCTTCTAGTAGACGCCAATTTATTAATTTAACACAAGGTAATTAGGATGTCAACTATGACACTCGAGGTTGTTTTTGAGAGGAAGATATACGAGGCTAATAAACACTATTTCAGTTAGTTCTGGGTTAACCTTCTTTCTTTGAGCTTCTCTCTATCTACCTTCCCCAAGCTAGTTCTAGGTATGCTGTCTACAAATTCAATTCTCTTGGGGAGTTTAAAATCGGCAAGGTTCCGGTAACAAAGATTGGTTATTTCCTCAGAAGTAGCTCTTCGCCCTTTTTTAAGTACCACAAAGGCGGTGAGTATTGGTCCTGTATAACCATCGTTAATACCTACATATGCTGCCTCAGCTACTTTGGGGTGGCTTAGCAGCACGGATTCAACTTCTGACGGACCGATCTTAAGTCCGGAAGACGTGACTATGATAGACGACTTCTTTTCTATATACTCGAGGTAGCCTTCTTCATCCATTCTGACTAAATCCCTCGTATGAAACCAGCCATCTTTAAGGACTTGAGCTGTGAGTTCAGGCGCTTTATAGTATCCTTTTATGACCCAAGGGCAATTGACCACAGCCTCTCCTATCTCCCCGGGGTGAACTTCCTTGCCATGGTCATCCAGTATTTTGAGGCTACAAATTGGCTTGCCGACAGTACCCAGTTTACGACTATTAAAGGTGCTCATGGCAATAGCTGAGACTTCCGTAAGTCCGTATACCTCATAAACCGGTAAACAAAACCTATCCTCCAGGGTTTTCATTAGCTCAGGACAAGACTTTGCCCCGGCGGTAACAGCCAATCGCAGCGAACTCAGGTCATACCTTCTCAAAAGCTCATCACGCACCATAACAAGGGCATTGTACATAGCGGGAACCCCGAAGATAATGCTTCCCCTTTCTCTCTCCACAGCCTCCAGAACAGCTCTGGGGGTGAAATTAGGGACAAGCACGATTGTAGAGCCTGTGATAATCGAACCGAGCAGGACTTCACATAGGCCAAAAAGATGAGAAAAACGAACGAGGTTTATGATGATATCTTTTCTCCTCCGCTGTATGCCTGCGGAAACTATAGGAGGCGTTCCCATAAGAGAAGCATGCGTATGTACCGCACCTTCCTGCCTCCCTAGTACACCTGAAGTGTAAATCATAGTGGCTTCGTCCTCGTCCTTTATATCGATAGTCGGTGATATAGAAGAGCTGTTGGCTACCATCCTGATGTAAGAATCTGCATCAACCTCAATTACGTGTTTTAGCAAAGGAAGGTGAGGCAAGATTGAAGAAAGCGTCCGAGAGAATCTCTTCTCCGTTATCAGGATTTCCGAGTCGGAGTCTCGCAGCAAAGAATCAAGTTCAGGCGCCTTAAGCGAAGGATTGAGCAGCACAGCTACACCCCCACCTTTAACTACGCCAAAATAATTGGTGACCCACTCAGGACGACGGGACATCAACATAGCCACATGGCCACCCCTTTCCATCCCCAACTCCAGGAGAGCATTGGCTATTCTATTAGAAGCTTCATCTAGGTCACCATAAGTAATCCTCTGGGCACCAAGGACAATGACTTCTTTGTGTGGTATTTCCTTGGCAGTGCTTTCTAGAACCTCTTTAATATTCATCTTTGCCTCCGGAAAATCCTTGAATGGAGTATATCATATAACAAGGTATATCATAGCGCAAAGTATATCATATAACAAGGTATATCATACAACAAACTATATCATATAACAAGGTGTATCGTAAGCATTCCCCTCTCGCTATGGTGGGTGTCTGGAGGATCAAAATAAGGTTACTCCACAATGAAGAGAAACCGAGGTATCACTGACGTGTTGGGTGAGTACGAGCTGTTGACACATTAGGAGGTCATCCCATTGACTAGAAAGAGGAGATTGTCCTCAGCACCACTGAGGTTTCAATCTGCCTCTCGGGGATGTTCCAATATGTCCGCAAGAGCCTATCCTTTTCCCTGGACGACACCAGTTTGAAACCATGTTTCTCATAGAATCGAATAGCCCAAGTGGCATCAGCCCAGGTCCCTACCAGAATTTCCGAAGTCTCGGCCAAACCCATGAGATATTCAAGTAGTCTCGTGCCAGTTCCCCCTCTCTGGCATCCTGGAAGCACATAAGCATGCCTGATTAGCGTAGTAGCTTTAAGAGCTTGAATTCCTGCCACCCCGAGCAAATACCCACCTTCCGTCCACCCAAAGAATCGTACGCCAGCTTCAATTTCCTCTTTTAATTCCTCGGCCGACATATACGGCTCCTTCCATCTATCTTTCGGGATTATTCCTTTGTAAGCTTGGGCAGCATCATTTATGACCTTGAGTATAGCATCGAAATCTGAAGGCAATAGGCTACGAATCATCTTGTTTGAAACAGGGAGTAGTGGGGTACACACTTCCTGGCTGGTGTTACGGCTTCCGTGGCGGTTGCGGTTGTGCTTGTTGTTGGAATTGAATGGCAATTACTTCACTTCCCGCCTCAAAAAGCTCTGACTTGATTTCGTGCACGAGGCCCCAAGACTGCGCCTCCTCTGGATTCAAAGTTGTCCTCTCAATCATGGCATCAGTAATATCTTCAGCGTTTTTACCAGTGTTCGCTGCGATTACCTTGGCAATATTCTCCATGTCAATCCTCAATCCCTTCAACCTTTCATCCAGCAGTTTCTCCTCTAAATTCTGCTCCCCCCTAAACTGTGCACTAACGCCATGAAATAAAAATCTCGCCTGGGGTACTGACAGCCTTCTCGAACCGGCACAGTATATGACAATGCCTATTGAGTCCACGCTGCCGAAATTATGCGTAGTTATGGAAGCAGGTAATCCCTTCAAATAATTGTATGCGCTTAAACCATGGATAACAGAGCCGCCAGGCGAAGAGATAAGGATGATGAAATCTTTTATCCCTTGCTTCATTCTCTGGTCGACGGCACTCATCAGAGCATTGACAGTGGCATCAATCACCGGGGCGAAGAATCTAATCACAACTGGTTTCGTAGCCATGTTTTATCCTCCTCAAAATAATGCAGACGTTACCCAATGTGGCACGAATGTGATAAGTCAGAGTGACAAAAGCCAAGAGCTGGAATTTCATATGCCCTGCTATCGCAAGTTAAACAAATCACTCTGTAAACCTCCCATTATCTTTCGATGTTGAAAGCTTATGCACATTTTTCTCTAGCCATCCTATCCTTTCCACTTCCCTTATGTCAAATTCGGGAATATAAGGTTTAATATCCAGAAGGGGAGTTCCATTTAAAATGTCCACATCCTGAATATGGAGCACATTCCCTTCAACCCTGACAAGGCGTACTATCGAAATGCCAATAGGGTTGGGCCTACTCGGACCTCGCATGGCAAAGACTCCATGCGTTTCGTTATCCATAAAGGGCTTTACTATCGATGTCGCCCCTTTGGATAAATGAAAGTGGTATAGCAAAATAATGTGGGAAAACCCTTCAATGTCTCTTAGACCTTCAGCATATTCCGAGAATATCTCGACTGTCCCCTTGGTACCTTTAGCACCTGCAGGCTGTATAGGTGTCCCTTTGGGTTCCTTGAACGGAGAATGAATAACTCCTATTGGCTTGTACTTTATCTCATTCATGCTCTCGCCCTTTGGCATATGCAGGCTATTGTAACACACAGCCCAGGCCTAATAAGTTGGAAAAGGATAGCCACAAGGCAAGATTAATAGTGGGGAGTTTTGCTATACTATAAATAGAGATTAGCTTCATGGGAGACATAAATAAGGTCAAGCGGAGGATAGAAGAGCTGCGGGGGATAATTAATCACCATAATTACCGTTACTACGTGCTGGATAGCCCTGAAATCAGTGATGCCGAGTACGATGAGCTAATGAAGGAACTCAGGCAGCTTGAGACTGGGCATCCTGAGCTTGTCACCCCTGACTCGCCAACGCAAAGGATCGGAGCGCCTCCCGTAGAAGCGTTCGGAGTTATCGAACATCCCCAGCCTTTGTTGAGCTTGACCAATGCTTTTTCTTACGAAGAACTGGCAGCCTGGCATAAAAGAGTAAGCAAACTTTTAGGCGGGCGCCAGTTTGACCTCGTTTGCGAGCCCAAAATTGATGGGCTGGCAATAGCTTTGACTTACGTCGATGGCTTGCTCGTCACAGGAGCAACCAGGGGTGATGGCTACCGTGGTGAGGACATCACCCAGAACTTGAGGACCATCAGAAGTATTCCCCTTTCTGTACCCAGAGAGGCGCCACCCAGATTTGAAGTCCGGGGTGAAGTTTATCTTCCTAAAGCTGGTTTTAAAAAGCTTAACGAAGAAAGGGCTAAAGCAGGGCTGCCGCTTTTTGCCAACCCCAGGAATGCCGCTGCCGGCTCGGTAAGGCAGCTCGATTCCAGCATTACCGCTCGACGTCCTCTCGATATATTCGTTTATGGATTAGGTTGGGCTGAAGGCAAGGCGGTGCCCGACACTCACTGGGAAATCATGCAATACCTCAAATCTTTGGGCTTCAAGATAAACCCCAATATTTCCCTACGCCACTCCCTCGATGAAGCGGAGAAATATTATCAGAGTTGGGTAGAAAGCCGGGAAAACTTTCCTTATGAGGCTGATGGCATAGTAGCAAAGGTCAATTCTACTGCCCTCCAACAAGAGCTGGGCACTGTAGCTCACGAGCCAAGATGGGCCATTGCCTATAAGTTTCCCGCTATTCAGGGTACTACGCGCCTTATTGACATTGGCATAAATGTGGGGAGGACGGGAAGTCTTAACCCTTACGCTATTCTGGAGCCGGTTCGAGTGGGGGGTGTCGTTATCAGTTCAGCGGCGCTGCATAATGAAGAAGATATCCATCGTAAAGATATCCGCATCGGCGACTGGGTCGTGGTACAGCGGGCTGGCGAAGTCATTCCCGAGATTGTCGAACCTATTATTAGCCGCCGTACTGGCAAGGAGAAAATCTTCTCCATGCCCGGCCGCTGCCCTGTTTGTGGAAGCGAGGTGATAAAACCAGAAGGTGAGGCTATGCATCGCTGCACCAATACCGCCTGCCCTTCTCAAGCCCTAGAGAGAATCAAACACTTTGTCAGCCGCGGGGCAATGGATATAGATGGTGTGGGTGAAAAGCTCTGTCAGGCCTTGTTCGAGGCTGGCTTGGTCAAGGATGCTGCCGATCTATACTACCTCACCAAGGAGCAACTTCTCAGTCTGGAAAGAATGGCGGACAAAAGCGCCTCTAATGTGCTCAATTCCATCGAAAAAAGCAAGAATAGACCGTTAGCACGGGTTATTTTCGCCCTGGGAATCCTGCATGTCGGCGACCAATATGCCGAACTGCTGGCAGAGCAATTCCACAGTATTGACCAGCTGGCTGAAGCCAGCCAGGAAGAGCTTTCAACTCTTCCCTCCATCGGCCCCAAGATAGCTGAAAGCATCGTTGCCTTTTTCAGACAGGAAGGAAATATCCAGATTATCGAAAAACTGAAGAAAGCCAAGGTAAAGCTGAAAAGGGAGGAAGTCGAAAAAGCAAAGTCAGAAAAATTACCCTTAGACGGACTTGAATTTGTTTTAACCGGGAAGCTGGAATCTTTCTCCCGTTCCGAAGCAGAAGCGAAAATAAAGGCCTTGGGGGGCAAAGCAGGCTCGGATGTCACCAAAAAGACCTCCTACGTGGTGGTGGGCACCGACCCTGGCTCCAAGCTAGCCAAAGCTCAAAAATTGGGGACAAAGACACTCAGCGAAGCTGAGTTCCTCGATTTGCTGAATCAAGCTATAGGCAAATCATAGAAACTCACTTAAATCTAAGTTTATCGGAATTGGATTTACTAATCTTATTAGGCTGTAACGCGCTAGCTTTGCTTTGAGTCCGTTAAGTCCAATACGGAGGTCCCCCTGCAATATTTGGAATAATTAGCCTCCTCTTCCGGGGGAGCGACAAGCTGAGACGAAGGCGAAACCAAAATCAGTTAAGCAAATAACCTCTTTCATCTGAAGCTGCAATCTTCTTCCTGGAGGCTCGATACCCTCTATAGTCATTGAAGGAGCCGAGCAAAGCCTAAGTCTATAAAGGTTATCGATTGCTATCTCAAATTCCTCATCTGAAAGGCGAAGAACTTGCTTGACCGACTCTCCTACAGCTCCACGATGTGTCCACTGATTTCTTGGTATATGCTCAGAAATAACCAAATCGAAAATCCTGTCTAGAATCAATGCCTCTTTCGGGGACAGTTCTTTCAGTATTTCAGGGAAACTTGGTTGCACAGATATTGCTGAGCTTGGGTCGGCAGCAGTGGCAAGGAGCGATGCCCATCTATCACTCATTGATTCGTCTTCCTCAAGTGAACCTTCCTCAAGAATGGGGACAAGTGTTTTTAGAGAGACTTTTCTTGGATTTATCCCCCTATCGAGTAAGATTTTCTGCGCTTTCTCAAGTATTTCAACTTGCTTCTTGAAACGGAAGTGCCTTACTTGGTCTGCGAGAAGTCCGCCAAGCTCTTCCAAGGGAGGGCCAACAATTTTCTCTAAGAAACGTCTTGCATCTTCAACAATCTCTAATTCCATCTATCTACTACCTATCAGACATAGTATACATCCTAGTCCCAATTATACCACTTGCTAGCTCAGTGAACTTTGAGTCTAAGAAACTTTACAAAATAGGTAAGTTTGAGCCGGGGAGTATCCAGAAAATTTCTATGCTTTAATTTCTAGGTTCACCTCTCGAACTCGAGGTAAACATTCACTATACTATCTTCATTGGTATCATCTTGGTCCGACCAATATGCAACAATAATTAGCTTATACCTTCCTGTATCAAGCGGAACTTCAAAAAGAGACCTAAAGATACTCTCCCCCTCCGCCACAGTCCACCCATGTTCAGAAGGCTCTGGGTATAAGTAGAAGCTAATTTCCTGCCCACTTATCACGTCGACGAATCCCCTTAGGACCCCAGTACTAGTTACGTTGAAGCAGACCTCAGGGGCATTTTCCACTCCAACTGGGACAACGAGAGTCTGATCCGTAAGTATGGTAATAATTGGGGTCGCGGGAGGTCTCAAGGCAGTAAGGTGATTAGTAATAAGGATAATACCAATAGCCAATATCACTATGGATACTGCAAGCAATATGTAAGACGTACGCAACTTCAACCCCATAAAGGTTACCTCCCATCTATAACATTATATCAACAGGTCGGCTAGTGGTACTAGCTAAGCTAGTTTGGCAAATTATTCTCCGCTTTAATTCTAGTCTTTAAGGTGAGGAGCATTTGCTTAGTGTCAACAGAATCAGCCATAATATCGGGTGACTGAATTCCCACAAACTCTAAGTTAATGAAACTCATAGTTGGTCTGGGCAATCCCGGTAAGACTTATGCCCATAATCGCCACAATGTCGGCTTCCGGTGCCTGAATTACTTCGCCAGGCTTCATTCCATTCGCCTTGACCACAGGCAATGCCGGGCTAAAGCAGGCATTGGCGAAGTAAGTGGCGAGAAATTGCTGCTGGCCAAGCCGGGGACGTTTATGAATCTCAGTGGTGAATCTGTGGCATGCCTGGTGCGCAAGCATGGCATTCCCTTGAGCGACTTCCTCGTAATATATGATGACCTCGATTTGCCTCTGGGCAAAATTCGCCTCCGGCAGAGCGGAAGCTCGGGAGGACACAAGGGGATGAATTCTATTATCTCTGCCCTGGGAAGCGAGGCCTTCCCCCGAATAAGGGTGGGAATTGGGCGACCTCAGGCGGAGGAGCAATCCATCAATGAGGACACTACAGTCAATTATGTGCTCAGCGATTTCCCCCCCCAGGAAGAAGCAGCAATCAAGCCTGTAATTGCCACGGTATCTAAAGCCATTGATTGTTTTCTCACCCAGGGAATAGAAGCGGCAATGAGCAAGTTTAACTAGCCTCTGATCTAGTTCAGATAGATTAGTGACACACAAGTTATGAAAGGACGCTATAATGGCGGCGCTATGAATGTTTACAGCAAAGTTCCGGGATATGGGCACCTGGCAAGTATCGCAGTGCTATCAAAGA
>Ga0307432_1000066_pt1 | contig 89566 bp, 81 predicted proteins | sample SalMarWE160150MG_FD_202158 | JGI IMG/M metagenome (GOLD analysis project Ga0307432, IMG submission 202158) | Salt marsh sediment microbial communities from the Plum Island Ecosystem LTER, Massachusetts, United States - WE1603-150 | ecosystem: Environmental > Aquatic > Marine > Intertidal zone >...
GCTCACCTGTTTCAAGGTCATATCCATTAATTTCTTTAGCTACCTTATGGACATCAGGCTCTTCCCCATAATCCCAGGTTAAGTTTGAAATCGGGTCAGGGTACTCTCCACCTTCTGTGGCATACAGCTCCTTCAGTTTCATGACGAGCTTGGTGACAATCCACAGGTCACTCCTCGCCATATCTGGACCATCACAGCACTTATATCGCCACTGAGACCAGCGCCCGCTGTTAGTAATGCTGCCTTCCTTCTCCATCGAGGCTTTGGCAGGCAGGAGGAAATCCTCAGTGCCTATCTGAGATGGGTCAACCCCGGGTCTCTTCCAGTGAGCAGCGGTTTCCGTCTCCCATAAATCGCAGACCACGAGCCAGTCAAGTTTATCCAGGCCAGCGCGCTCTAAATTGGCATTGGGGCCAGAAACAGCAGTATTGTGCCCCGGCGATATAAGTCCCTTTACCACACCATTTGCTATCGCTTCTGCCAGGGCAATATGTGAATGGTCACCATCAACCTTGGGCAGGTATTCATAGGCAAAATCATTCGAAGCGGTAGCGGCATCACCATACCATGCTTTGCGCAGACTGATGATATATTTATCATAATTCTGCCACCAGTTAGCACTCAAGGGGTCACTGGTTGTAGGAGTATAGTGTTTGAGATAAGCTTCCAGGTCCACGTCGTCAGGCTGAGGAGTCTTAAGATAACCGGGAAGAATGTGGTACAGGACACAGTGGTCTGTTGAGCCCTGGACATTGCTTTGCCCTCGAGCGGCGTTAATTCCTCCACCAGCTACGCCGACATTGCCCAATAGAAGTTGTAGCACTGAATAGGAACGAATCATCTGGGCAGCGTTGGTATGCTGGGTAGTGCCCATAGCATAGATGATAGTAGCGGATTTATCAGGCTTGCCGGTGGCAGCGTAAGTCTCACACACCTTGAGGTAAACATCTTTGGACGTCCCGGTGATGCTACACACCGTATCAACATCATATCTAGCGAACTGTTTCTTCAACAGCTGGAAAACACAATTCGGGTCTTTAAGTGAGAGGTCTCTCCTGGGAATACCCTTAGTGTCCAGCTGGTATACCCAACTTGATCTGTCGTAAGCCCTTTTACCAGCATCATAGCCAGAGAAGAGCCCATCCAGGTCGGCTGGTCCCTTAAAATTAGGGTCTATGAGCAAAGTAGCATTGGTATATTCTTCAATATAGGTCATATTGTAATTCTCAGGATGTTTCTCTATATCCTCAATCACATACTTAATCATTCCGCCAATGAATGCCACATCAGTGCCCGACCTCATCTTGGCGTAGATATCCGCCCTGGAGGAAGTCCTGGTGAAACGAGGGTCAACACTGATAAGCCTGGCACCTTTTTCCATAGCTTTGGTTACCCATTTGAAGGCAAGCGGATGGTTCTCAGCAGCATTGCTACCGATTATCATTATGCAATTACTGTTCTTAATGTCTATCCAGTGATTGGTCATCGCTCCCCGTCCGAACGATGCTCCCAGGGCAGCCACAGTGGAAGAGTGACATAACCTGGCACAGTGCTCAAGGTAAGTTATTCCCAGGCTACGCGCGAACTTGGTAAACAGGTATGCCTCCTCGTTGTTTACTATGGCGCTGCCATCCCATCCGATAGCTTCGGTATGATTGACAACGCGTCCTTTCTCATCTTTATAAGTCCAGTTTTCATCTCGTGTTTTCTTGATATTCCTGGCGATTTTGTCAATAGCCCAATCCCAGGACACCTCTTCCCAGTCAGAATAATATGGCGCACGATATAACACTTTGTCCACACGGCGCTCATTATTGGTTACCTGAATAAGAGCTGCGCCCTTGCTGCATAACGCCCCCTGATTGATAGGATGGTCAGGGTCTCCTTCAATATTTGTCGCTTTCCCATTCTCATCAGAGGCTACTATCACTCCACAGCCCACTCCGCAGTAACAACAAATGGTAGTTTTTTCACCAATTTTTTTCCTGAGCTGGATGTCTATAGGGGCAGCTTCAAGAAAGGATTCAGGACCTAACATACCCAGGAGGGCAGTTCCGGCAGCAGTTCCCCCGCAAAGCTTCAAAAAATTCCTTCGGGTTAATTTCATGGTCCTCTTCATTTTACACTTTTTTTATATTACACAAAAATGCCCTTAATTCAGGGATTCCGGTATTGGCATCGGCTATGCAGGACGTAAGAAGGTTACCGCTGTCACCTTTAGATAATCCCATATAGCCCCAATTCCAGGGTATGGCAATCTGATGAATTTTTCCTTGCCCGTTAATACTAAAGGGACGAAGCCGCTTCGTTACCGTAGCAACGGCTGTGACTTCACCACGAGCAGATTCAACAATCACTCTTCCACCATTGGCGATGCCTTTCTCATTGGCCAGTTCTTCACTTATCTCAATAAACATTTCTGGCATTAATTCCACTAGCCAGGGCAAGTTTCTAGTAAAAGAGCCGGTATGTAAATGCTCTACAAGGCGGAAGGTAGTAGCCAGGATAGGATATTTATCTGGGGTACCTCTCTTATCCCAGTTCCATAACTTAAGCACTGGGTCACTTTGTTGAGACGTCATGGGATTCATAACCGGACTTTCCCACGGCTCATAGTGCTCCGGGAGGGGACCATCCAGCCTACCTGGCCCGAACAGATGCCCTCTCCCTTGCGGCTTCATAATAAAAGGATATTTGCCGCTTATGATTGCTGGAGGCCAGCCTCCATCTGGAGCATCGCCCATCCACTCTTCCGTTAGGGGATCCCATTTTATGACTGGACGATTGACATCCCATGGCCTGCCTTCAAGATCCACCGAAGCCCGATTGTACCAGATACGCCGGTTCAACGGCCAAGCCCAGGCCCATTTAGGGGAAAGACCTATGTTGAACGGCCCTGGAGAAGGATCACGCAGGGCTGCCATATTTCCTTCCTCGGTGTAACTGCCACAAAAAATCCAGTTGCCTGAGCTTGTTGTGCCATCGGCTTTAAGCTTGGTTAAATCTGGCAGTAGCTGACCAGTTTCAAGGTCATATCCATTGACCTCCTTAGCTACCTTGTGAACATCCGGCGGGTCACCATACTCCCAGGTTAAGCCGCTAATGACATCAGCGTTGGGGCCACCTTCTGTTTCATAGAGCTGTTTCAGTTCAAGCATAAGCCTATTGGTAATCCAGAGATCATCCTTTGCTTCACCGGGAGGTTCTATTCCTTTGTAGCGCCATTGTACCCAGCGTGAGCTATTACTGACGCTTCCCTCCTTTTCCAGCGAGCTGGCTGCCGGCAAGAAAAAGACCTCAGTGTCAATGCTTGCAGAGTCAACCCCCGGCCTCTTCCAGAAAGCGGCGGTTTCCGTTTCCCACAGGTCGATTACTATCATCCAATCTAATTTCGAAAGAGCCTCACGGATATAACTGCTATTGGGCCCACTCACCACGGGATTCATACCCCAACAGATCAAACCTTTTATCGTTCCTGAATGTATTGCGGCGAATAAGGGCACAAAGGAATAATTGCCGCTTCCCTTGGAAAGCCAACTATAACCATAGTCATTAGCTGCCGTAGCATTATCCCCATACCAGGACTTGAGCAAGCTTACGATATATGCTTCCTGCCCATTAGCCTTGACATATTCTTCCAGAGTCTGTTGGTCGGCTGTGGGTGGAGCAAGAGTCCCTGGCAGCCAGTGAAAAAGCCGACCCTGGAGGCTACAGCCGAGCCCATTTGACGCTCCGGCGATCCCATTAATTCCCCCACCAGCCACCCCCATATTTCCCAGAAGGAGCTGCAATATCCCGTAAGCCCGGACATTCTGAGTTCCTTGGGTATGTTGACAAGCGCCTGAGGAGAGAACAATAGCTCCAGCCTTTCCCGCTGCTCCAGTGGCAGCGAAGGTGCGGCAAACCTCAAGATAGACTTCTTCTGATGTGCCGGTTATTTTGCACACAGTGTCAGCATCGTAGCGTGAGAAATGTTTCTTCAAGAGCTGAAACACACAATGTGGATCCTGAAGGCTTTTGTCTACTTTGGGCTTGCCGTTTCCGTCCAATTGATACTGCCAGCTAGATTTATCATAACTCCTTGTGGAAGAGTCATATCCGCTGAAAATCCCATCCTCAAATTTAAAATTTTGATTGATGAGGAAGGAAGCATTGGTATACTCCCTCACATATTCCGTATTGTAGTTTTCTGGCTTTTGCTCCATATCATCGAGGACGTAGTTGATCATCCCGCCAATAAAAGCAACATCGGTTCCTGTTCTGAGCCTGGCATAGATATCAGCTTTAGCTGAAGTGCGTGTAAAACGGGGGTCAACATGAATTAGTTTAGCTTCTTTCTCCTTCGCCTTAATAATCCACTTGAAGGCGACTGGAAAGGTCTCGGCAGCATTACTACCGATGATCATGACACAGTCGCTGTTCCCTAAATCTATCCAGCTATTGCTCATGGGTCCTCTGCCAAAACTCTCAGTATTAGCCGCCACAGCAGAGGAAACACAAATCCTTGCTGCGTTCTCGATATACACCAAGCCCAAAGCGCGCTGGAGCTTGGTCATCAAATAAGCCTCTTCGCTATTGGTAAATACGCTTCCCACTGAGGCTATGGCCTCGACGCGGTTGACCACCCTGCCATCTTTATCTTTGCTAATCCAGTTACTATCCCGAGTATCCTTAATCTTTCCAGCAATTTGCTCAATAGCCCAATCCCACGGTTTTTCTTCCCAGCTTGTAGCTCCTGGGGAGCGATAGCGCACACTTTCTAAACGCCGTTCACTGTTAGCTAACTCATATAAAGCTTCACCCTTTGGACAGAGAGAACCCTTATTAATAGGATGGTCTGGGTCACCTTCTATATTAACGATTTTTCCATTCTCCACTGCCATAATGGCTCCGCAGCCCACTCCACAATAGGGACAGATAGTGGTTTTTTCACCAATTCTCTTCCTGAGTGGGATGTCTATAGGAGCCGCTTCAAGAAAGGATTCAGTACCTAACATCCCCAGAAGGGCAGTTCCACCAGCGGCTCCTCCGCAAAGTTTCAGAAAGTCCCTCCGGGTTAATTCCATACCTATACCTCAGTGCGAAGTCGTATGATAGCATTATTGAGACTCACCTGTCTATTCTTTGACACTCTTCTTTTTTAAAAAACTTCTTTTACCCTTTGTCCCCTTTGACAGAGAGAGCAATTATGCAAAGTTGCAAACCATAGCTGCTATTGGTAAAATGTCGGTTTAAATCTCGATGAATTACGTCGTCTTAGTCAAACAGGTACCTGACATCAAGAATATTCCCAAGGATGCCTGGGATAGAGAAAAAGGCACCTTGAAAAGAGCCCTGTTAGACAATGTATGCAATGAACTTGATAAGCAAGCGCTAACGTTTGCCTTAAGCCTGAGGAAACAACTTGGCGGCGAGGTGGTTAGCTTAACAATGGGGCCTCCCTTCGCAGAAGAGGTTCTAACATACACCCTTTCCGTAGGTGCCGACAAAGGCGTACTGCTGACCGACAGAAAGCTGGGAGGTGCAGATACACCGGCCACCTCATATCCCCTGGCTCAAGCGGTAAGAAGAATTGCCAAAGATATGTTCCAAGGAGATAACCAATACCTGATTATCACCGGCATGCAGTCAATAGATGGCGATACTGCCCAGGTTCCGCCACAAGTCGCTGAAGAACTCAATATGCCACACATCGCATATGCAACGGGATTCAGCATCGAAAATGGTGACTTGAGGGTGGAAAGGATAACGAGAAGAGGAGCTGAAACACTGACGCCTCAAAGTTATCCTTGCATGATAACCGTTACTGAATGGACAAAGCCATTTTACCCTTCCTTCACGAGAACAAGATGGGCATATTCTCAGGAACCTTATCGGTGGAGTGCCCAAGATGTAGAAGCTGATAGCTCTGGTATCGGATTTGGAGGTTCCAGAACTGATGTGGTGAGGATCTTTTCTCCCAAGGAAGTTAGTAAGACGCGCTGCATTTTTGAAGAGAATCTAGAAAAGCTGGTAAAGATGGTGAAAGAAGCGTATTACGCTGAACCAGCTTCCAGTGAAGAAGCCACCCAGCCAAGATATCAACTACCCTCAAGCAAGAAAGGTAATTACCAGGGAGAAGTCTGGGTATATGCCGAACAAGAAAGTGGGGAAATAAATCCTGCCTCATTTGAAATACTGGGAAAGGCAACCGAGCTAGCACGCTCACTGAACGAGAAAACAGCAGCAATTTTGGTGGGCGCGAATGTAAAGCACCTAGCATCAGAACTGATAGCTCATGGTGCTAACAAAGTCTACGTGGTGGAACATAAACTGCTGGACCATTTCCTCCCTATCCCATATAAGAAAGGGATTTCGGAGGTAATTGCCAGTTACCAGCCACAGATAATGCTATTCAGTGCCACACCTTTGGGGAGAGAACTTGCTCCCAGAGTGGCTTACAGCTCGAAATCGGGATTAACTGCTGACTGCACTGAACTGGATATAATAGACCATAAGAGGGGAACTCAAGAGCTTACCGCAATCATGATGCAAACAAGACCAGCTTTGGGTGGAAACATAATGGCAAGCATAATCACCAAGAATTCACCATTGCAAATGGCTACCGTCAGGCCAGGGGTAATGAAAGCTCTGGAGCCCGATAAGAGTAAGAACGGTGAACTTATCGAATTTACTCCTCATTTGACAAAATCGGATTTTGGGGTAAGGATAATTTCCTCCGAGCTCTATGAATCAACGACCGAGCTTAAGGATGCTGATATAATCGTCAGCGGTGGTCTAGGATTAAAAAGCAAAAAGGGATTCGATAAGTATATTCCGCCATTAGCAGAAAGCCTCGCGAAATTTCTGAATCAACGAGCGATGGTAGGTGCCTCCAGATTAGCTGTAGAATCAGGATTTACAGACCATGGCCATCAGGTGGGGCAAACCGGGCAAACAGTCACCCCTGACCTTTATGTCGCCGTGGGAATCTCAGGTGCTGTACAGCACATCACCGGAATGCAAAACTCCAAGGTCATACTAGCCGTGAATAAAGATGCGAACGCCTCCATTTTCAAAGTCGCCGATTTTGGGATAGTGGGAGACCTGGAGGATGTGATCCCTGAGTTGACCAAAGTATTAAGCAGCGTATAACGATGGTTAAAGCTAAAACGGAAACCACAACAGATGAGTCCTTACTAAATACCACCGATGTGTTGTTCGTGGGGGCAGGACCGGCAAGCCTGGCTGGAGCTATAAGGTTAAAGCAGTTACTCAATGAGAACGGACGAAGTGAGTCTGTTGTCGTTATCGAAAAAGCAGATAAGCTAGGCCAGCACAATTTATCTGGTGCTCTCTTTGAAGCCGAAGTCCTCGATGAGCTAATCCCTGATTGGAGAAAGGATGAAAGCCAGTTCGTTAAGAAAATGCTGGCAAACGTGGTGAAGAAAGACGAGGTCTTCTTCCTGTTACCAAAGCTTCCCATAAAGGTCCCCGAGCTCTTTATCCCATCTTACATGCGCCACAGTGGTAATTACGCTGTTTCAGTGAGCGAGCTTGTTAACTGGCTGGCTGGTCACGCCAGTTCTCTCGGGGTGGAAATCTACACCAGTTTCGTGGGTGAGGAAGTTACTGTGAAAGACAGCACTGTCACTGGAATAAAGCTGGGCGATAAAGGACTGGATAAGGACGGGAAGCCTCAATCGAATTACATACCCGGGGAGACCTTGAAAACCAAGGTGACCGTCTTTGGAGATGGCTCCCTAGGCGTGTTGTCAGAGCAATTGATTCAAAAGCTAAACCTCGCTGACGACACAAACCCACCTATTTACTCCATTGGGGTTAAGGAAATCATCAAGTTGCCCAAATACAATAACCTGGAAAGCAACTATGCTGCGTATATGTTAGGGTTCCCCAACAAGGCCAGTACTTTCGGTGGGGCTACGATATACAGTATGGGGAAAAACCTGGCAGCGCTGGCTATTTACATCTCGCTGGATTGGAGACATTGTGACCTTGACCCCCAAAGAGAACTTCAGTTGCTGAAATCCCATTGGTTCGTTAAAAGGCTGCTCTACGGTGGGGAAGTGATTGCCTATGGAGCAAAGACGCTCCCCGAAGGCGGTTACTACTCAATGCCCGAACCTGTGGCAAACGGTGCGCTCATAATAGGAGACGCAGCTAACTTACTAAGCACCAAGAAGCTTAAAGGGCTCCACTATGCTATCAAGTCAGGGATACTGGCAGCTAATGTCGTTTTTGAAGCTATCGAAAAACAAGATTTTTCAGCGCACACCCTGGGCAAATATAAGAGCTTACTGGAGGGTAGCTTTGTCGGCAAGGAGCTACGTGAAGCAAGGAATTACCGGCAGATTTTCTCCAAAGCTGGTAGAGCTGGAATTTACCTGGGCATGCCATTTTCACTATTACATAAATTCATCCCGGGGAGCTTGACCACTGAACCTGACTATAAACATATGACTGAAGCAAAGCTAAACAGACGATACGAAGGCGGAATCGATAAGCTTACCGCTGTTAGTCTTTCAGGCACTCACCACAGAGAAGACGCACCATCACATATCACCCTGCTGGACCCTCAACTGTGCACGACTTGCGGAGAGGAATATCAATGCCATCCCTGTGAGTTCTTTTGTCCCTGTCAGGTATACCGGTTTGCCGAAGGGAAAATGATCCTGAGCCCATCAAACTGCAGTCACTGTCGGACGTGCCGGGTAAAATGCCCCCACCAGAACATACAATGGAGAATCCCTGAAGGCGGAGATGGACCGAAATACAAAATGATGTAGGTGAAAATTCACGCACCATGTAAGCCATTATCAAAATAACTTCTTAAACTTTGCTGGGTTTTGCAGTTTCCCTTTGACTTGAAAGAAGCTTTTTGAGCCAAATACTAACAATAGACGAAGGCTGTATTTTGAACTATGTCGAAATCGCAAACAAAATCTTTTTCATCCCAGGTGAAAAGGATGGACGGTATCCTTTCTCTAACTCGCTGTTTATTGATGGCGAGAGCAAGGTCTTGATTGACACCGGCATAGGGCCTAAGTTAGCTGCAGAGCTAGCGAAAGAAAAGAAGATAGACATGGTTTTGATTTCGCATGGTCACGAGGATCATACGGCAGGCAATTATCTTTTCAAGGACGCCAAAATTTGCTGTCATAAATTGGATGCCCCAGCAGTAAGGTCAGTAGAAAAATTAAAGGAGCTTTATGGCTTACCTCCAGGAACGGAACTGGAGAAATCCCTCGATTTATACCTAAGAGATTTTTTTGGGTTGAAGGACTCGAGGGTTGACCTGGAATTTAAAAATGGACACGTTTTTGACCTTGGGTCAATCAAGCTAAACGTGATTCATACGCCAGGGCACTCAGCAGGTCATTGTTGCTTTTCTGTTCCCAGTGAGCGTCTGGTTTTCTTAGCCGATATCGATCTATCCACATTCGGACCGTGGTATGGTTGTATAGATTCAGATGTTGACCAGTCCATCAAGTCCATTGAAAATATCAAGGGACTTGACTTCGAAATTGCTATCTCTAGCCATAAGCCCATCACATACGGACGTGAAACCATAAGGGAAAAATTGGATGCCTATTTGAACAAGATATTCGAAAGGGAGAAGAAACTAATAGATTTCTTGAGCGAGGAGCGGACTATTCAGGAAATCGTTCCCCGGGCTTTCATCTACAAAGAATTCCCCGAGCCGAAGGTAATATATGAACACTTCGAAAAAATAATGATTGAAAAACATCTGGAACGACTGGTGAGAATTAATCTAGTGACGAGAACAAACAGAGGCTTTAAATTGCTTTGACGATTTCGATAGAACTTCCGACTACCCTGAAAAAATCAATCAAGGTTAAGCAACATAAACTCCGCTCTTACCACCACTCTTTCTTACCAGATGGATTCCTTCGATAGTCATAGCCTTGTCCACCGGCTTGCACATATCATAAATAGTTAAAGCAGTCACCGATACAGCGACCAATGCTTCCATTTCGAAGCCCGTTTTTCCAACGCCTTTAGCAATGGCAGTGACGGCAATAGAATCGCCTTTCTCAGGAATGAGAAACTCCACGGTAACATTGGTAAGCAGCAAGGGATGGCATAGTGGTATAAGGCGATAAGTTTCCTTGGCTGCCATTATTCCTGCAGTCTGCGCCACAGTCAACACGTCCCCCTTCGTTATCTTCCCCTGACGGATGAGGTTCACAGTGGCAGGCTTCATTTTTACTCTTCCTTCCGCTACTGCCTCACGCTTTGTTTCTTTTTTCCCAGTAACATCCACCATGCGCACCTGCTCTACTTCTGCCATTAGCTACCTCCTTTATTTTCACCCATCCCTTTCTATCCTCCAGCCTGTGACATCCTTCGCTTTATAGAAACGCCGACATCTTCACCCAGGTGATGACGTTCTGGCTTCAAGGCAACCACCTTCAAAATTAGACGCTTTATCTCCTGAGCGGAGCCCTCGCTACGCAGCGGCTGTTTTAAGTCAACGCCTTCATCCGAGAAAAGACAGGGGCAAAGCTTCCCATCCGAAGTGAGCCGCAATCGATTACAATCCGAGCAAAAAGGCTCCGTGATAGGGCTGATAAAGCCTATAGTGCCGCTGGCTCCAGGCAAATGGTAATACCTGGCTGGTCCATTGCCAATGGCGGATGAACATGGCTCAAGTGAACCAAGCGACATAATGCGCTGCCGCAATTCATCTGAGGGCACAACTTCCGCCATTTCGGTAAAGGGCATGAGCTCAATAAAGCGGACATGCCACCCTTGCTTGTAAGTCATCCTGGCAAAGTCAAGCACCTCATCGTCATTTATCCCTCGCATGACCACCATGTTTATTTTGACCGGCAACAGGTCAGCATTCAAGGCCGCATTGATGCCATCAAGAACATCCTCTAATTCCCCATAGCGGGTTATATATCGAAACCTATCCCTTTTAAATGTGTCTAAACTTATGTTAACTCGCTTTAGCCCTGCTTGCTTGAGCTCCACCGCATATTTCTTAAGAAGCGTCCCGTTCGCGCTTAAGGATATGTCATCAATTCCCTTTACTTCAGAAAGCATCCGGACAAGTTCAGGCAACTCTGCTCTAACCAGTGGCTCACCACCGGTAAGTCTCACTTTGTTAATGCCAAGTCCGGCTGCTATCCGAACAACAGATAAAATTTCCTCATAAGATAGTATTTCACTATGCGGCATCCACGGAACACCTCCACGAGGCATGCAGTAAATGCACCGCAAGTTGCAGCGGTCGGTAACCGAGACTCTAAGGTAATTTATGCCTCGTCCGAAAGAATCAAAAAGTGTCGTCATCTAGCTCCTTTCTCCCTGGCCATAGTCACAAGTTTTATTCCCTCGATTTGACTGAAAATTGCCCCCTCACCGATACAACGAATCGTTTTCTCAGGCTCAACCACCTTGACCCCAGCAATGACATCCACACCATAATCAAACAAGACCGGCGACAGAGGACTGGTAGGTCCAACCATAATAGTAAAGCTACCCTTGCTCAACTCCAATAACTTCTCTATGGTATGATTTATGAATGAAGTCCCCGTGATGCCAACCACATCAGCTTGAGGCAGTATGCTCTCTGCTGATTCAGCCGGTAAATCCCCTTCTTCAGGTCTTTGCTCTATAACCCAGAGTCTCTTAGCTACAGCCCTGAGTTTAGAAACCCAGGGGAAATGACCTACTATAGCAATTTTCTTATCCGGCCCTTCTCGTGCCAGGATATCAAAGGCGTTTTCCTCAACACAGCTAGCTTCATCAATGTCTATCAATGAGTTGATAGCCGCCATCCCGATGGACGCCTCCAGAGGATTGTCCGCCTTTGCATATTCCGCCAGTTCTACTGCCAACCTACCTGTTAAATTTCCCACATCCTTTACCAGTCTATGATATGGATGCTCTTCATGAAAGGTAGAAGCCAATCCACAATGCCTGCTTACCACTGCCGTCCAGAAGACACAGGCGTGTATTTCCGTAACCGGGCTATCCTTATTCAGAGTGGAGATTAAATCGTCAAGAATCTTCACTGTATCACTGCCAGACATACCATCTTTTTAACATTACGCTGCACACCATCTACAATACCTCCTTTATTAGCACAGGCAAATTTTCAACATGGTCGCATATTACCGGCTGGATAAACGGCTGACCGTTCCTCTCCATCACATCCTGTCCTTCATGTGATAACAGAAGCTTTACAAATTCTGCAGCAAGGTCTTTGCTTTTACCATTCTTTACAATGGTTATGCCATAAACAATTGCTTTGCCGCTTTTGGTCATGTAGGCTCCGGGCTCTTTCATAATCTCCACCGAAGCCTCTTTATAAAACTCTTCATAGGTTATGTTTGTTCCGCCAATCGCTGCCTGCTGACAAAGATTAATGGCATCATCAAGCTCAATAAAGTTTAACCCATGCTGCACCGCCACCGAGCGATACTCGAAAGCATAATCCAGGTCGCCTGATTGAATTGAGGCGATAAGGTCAACCGACTTTGACCTCACCACTTCCTCACTGCCACCAGGGCGAACAGTAGTGTTGACCCCACCAACTCTCCCCCTTTCATGCTCGTTGCCGGGGATAAGGGCGTCATACAGCCCGTCGGCGTCAGGGTCAGGGGTTAACCCAAATTCAGTAGCATTATCATGGTAATACCTCTGAGCCAACTGGGCCACCAGCAACGTCCGGTAGCCGCAGGGGTCATCGTCGGGATTACTGTGCCCGTAGCTCACCGGGGCATTTCGGAGCACATCATACCAGGTGCGGCTGCCATTAACTATCGCCTCAGAGCCGGGGGCGCCGTCACAGTAGCAGAGCACCATCGTATTGCGGGCAAAGGCAATATTCCAATCGGCATAGCCACCCTCATACAGCCTGTCGGGGATGAGCTTGTAATCGGCGGAGGCGATTATATCGGGGGGAGTTTCACCAGCCTTCACCACAGTTATTGCCTTGTTTATCATCTTGGCGCTTCCTCCCGATTCACAGAGGACCTCGACATCAGGATGAGTGCACTCAAACTCAGCTTTCAACTCGCCAAATGGCACCGCCAGGCTTCCAGCGTGATAGATTGTCAGTGTTTCCTTCTGAGGAGCACAGCCAGCTATCAAGGGAATGGCTAACAATAGAAATATTGCACCAGCTATCAGATTGCTTCGCTTCGCTCGCAATGACGTCGACCCTCTCACTTTACCTTTCATTGCAGCCTCCATTTCTAAAAAACATGGATTGCTGAAGCCTTAAATGTGATCCATGCACTTACTCCCTCTCTCAACTCAAGTTCCTCAAACGCCTGCCGTGTGATAAGACAGATGAATTCTGGAGGCAAGGTTACGGTGACGTAAACCACCACACCCCTGTGGGCAATGTCACTGACCACACCTTCAAAGCAGTTCCGCGCAGTGGAATGCAGTGGTTCTTTAGAGATTATAATATCCTCGGGGCGAAGAGACAGGCGTACTTTGCCTCTCAATTCCGTTGTCGCCGCAAGCTTTATTTCACCGATGTCGACAAGGCAAGAGCCATCCTCACCCTCTTCAGCTCCGCCAGTGAAGATGTTCCGAGATAACGCGAAGTGAGCTACAAACTCTGAGTCGGGTTTACGCAATATTTCCTCAGGAGTTCCTACCTGGGCTACACGCCCATCATTCAGCACAGCAACTCGGTGCCCCAACGCTATCGCTTCCTCAAAGTCATGCGTCACATGAATGATGGTTATCCCTACCCTGCGATGCACATCCCTGAGAGTAGATTGCATCCTCTCCTTTGTCTCGGGATCCAGTGCACTTAATGGTTCATCAAGCAGAAGCACCTCAGGCTCAATAACCAACGCTCGAGCCAGTGCTACCTTTTGCTGCTCGCCTCCACTCAAAGTTTGCGGCTTCCTGTGTAATAAGTGAGTGATGCCCACTACCTCAGCTATATCATTCACCTTTTCCTTCACCTTCCCTTTATGGCATTTCCTTAACTTGAGACCAAAGGCAATGTTTTCCTCCACAGAAAGGTGCGAAAACAGCATATAATCCTGATAGACAATCGCGATTCTCCTCTTCTCCGGGCTGAGCCTGGTGATTTCCTTATCCTCAATCCAGACTTCTCCCTCGAGAACAGGATACAGTCCAGCAATAGCTTCCAGAAGGATGGTTTTCCCTGCCCCTGCCGGTCCAAGGACAATGAAATACTCCCCTGAGTTGATAGTAAGGTTGATGTCTTGAAGCAGGAAATCGCCCAAATCGACCTTCAGGTTCTTTATTACAATCATGTCTTTTGGCCTCGATAAGCTATTGTTCTTAGTGCGATAAACACAATGAGAGAGATTGAGATTACAATCGCAGTCACCGGCTGAGCATACTCCAATCCAAAAGAGGCGAAGCGGTCAGCGACTAATATTGGGGCAACACGGGCATAATGCCCGAAGAAGGGCACATAGTAGGCTAAGATGAGGACAGCACCAAATTCGCTTGCCCCTCGTGCCCACATCATAACTGAGCCAGCGAAGATACTCCGCCATGCTAAGGGGAGGGAAACGCGGAAGAATGACCGCCACGGTGAGGCACCTAAACTTCTGGCTACCTTTTCCAACCTCACATCCACCGCTTTGAAACCTTCTTTGGACGAATCGATAAGAAACGGGATGCTGACAAACATCATGGCGATGACAACCCCAGCAACACTGTTGAAGAAGCTAATCCCAATGGTATGAAAAATCTCGCCGCCAACAAAGTTACTGCCAAAGACGAAGAGCAGTGCCACACCAGCTGCAGAATGAGGGATTACGATGGGAACATCAATGAGGCCTTCCAGAAACTTCTTCCCCCAAAATTCATGCCTTGCCAGAAGATAAGCTAATGGTACTCCAAGAAACAATCCCACCAGCGTGGCTATCACAGCAGCATAGACAGTGAGCAAGACGGAGGAATATACCTCTTCATCAAGTAAGGTATTCCATAATATCCCCGGCGATGAAAGGCCTATCGTCTTAACTAATGGTGCAAAAATGAACAACAGTATAATCACGCTAAGCAAAACAAATACTATGCTCATGCCATCAGGCTTTCTCCAAGCACTCGTTTTAGTCATCGCCTCTCCTCCTGAACAACATTCCTGAGAATAAACCTAACACATCGCCTACCATCGCGACCCCTCTTCCAATATCATTACGAGCCCTCTTTCCATATCATTGCGAGCGTAGCGAAGCAATCTCACAGCCTTTCGCAGGAAAAGTAAATAACGTAAACAAAAACAGCACCCTGATAAACCAAGGTGCTGCAAAGTAATGAACGAAACTCATATTCTCTCCTTTCCAAGCACGGGAGGCATGGATGTTTCCACCCACACCCTCGAGACTTCTGTCTACCGGTTGCCTACCATGGATTGCTCTTTAGGCACAGCAACTCGGAGAGACACCTCAAATTATATTGCGGATTAGAATTCAAGTCAATGGTGAAGCTTACTTTCCCTGCCTTTAAGCGTTTCCACAGCGTGAGGGAGGGCTGGTAATATTGCCTCAAGACAATCACGCACCGCCTCAGGACTGCCGGGAAGGTTAATGATTAAGCATTCTCCCCGTGTTCCAGCGACTGCCCGGCTCAGCATCGCCATGGGAGTCTTCTTGAGGCTCGCCAGCCTCATCGCCTCAGCAAAACCAGGGACAACCCTGTCCACCACAGCAAGAGTTGCTTCAGGCGTGACATCCCTGCGAGTTAACCCTGTCCCTCCGGTAGTCACGATTACATCCAGCTTATCCTCATCCACCCATTTGACCAGTTTCTGGGCAATAAGTTCCTTTTCATCTGGGACGATGTCGTAATTCACAACGGAGATATCCTGCCGGGAAAGAATCTCCCGAGCGACTTTACCGCTTACATCCTGGCGTTCCCCGCTCCAGCCTTTGTCACTAACGGTTAATATTCCGACGGTAAACATGTTCTTCACCTTCACCCTCACCCTAACTCTTGAAGGGAGAGGGAAGATTTGTCACCTTTAGGGGTTGCGGAGCTTGTTCCGAGTGAAACGAGGAATCTCATGCTCCAGTTTGCTTCGGCTACGCCTCTCAACCACTTACGCTCCTCGCAATGACATAAGGGCTCCAATGACATTCCCTCAAGGCCTCTTTCTTATTGAAATATCGATGCTTCTAATCTCCCCAATACCCTTCAATGTCGAAACCATGGCTACCAAAACCCTGGTAATAACATCCTTAACGAAAGATTTTATGAAAATCTGCTTGCCATTGACAAAAAGGCTAGTATCGCCCTTAGCCCGAGAGATGAGCTTCTCCTCTATAAAATCAGCTATCGCTTTGGTATCGCTTAGGGGTAATTGAGGCACATCAATATCCAGTGACTCGTCAGTAACGATAGCGGAGAGTATCTTCACAGGACACAATAGCTCCTTTCCCAGCTCCTTTCTATGTACTTCAATTTTGGGAGCTTTACCTTTCCTGAACCCCTCGATCAAGACAATGTCAAAGTTAGAGCCAATAGTCCGCAGAATTTCCTCCATTTTTGGCTCATGCTCCAGGCTTCGTGTCAATAAAAGCCTGTCAGGTGATACCGCCACCACAGCTTCACTACCGGCCTGAGTGAACTTCCAGCTATCCTTTCCTGGCTTATCAATATCTATTTCCTTCGGGCTATGTTTCACCGTGGCAACTCGGTATCCTCGCTTCTTAAACTCCTGAATCAGACGCTCAATGAGCTCTGTTTTACCACTTCCCGATTCACCTACAATAGAAACTACAGGAAACATTTTATTAATCCGTCAGTAGACTTCCTCGCCCCAATCTAACATCTGCACCTGGACTATGTCCCCTTTCTTAACCCCCTCAGTATTCTCAGGGATAACCGCCAGGCCATTTGCCTTTACCATGGAGGTAAGGATTCCCGAGCCTTGAGGACCGGTAACGCGAGCATAATACTTACCGTTGCGCTTGGCAACAGTTACCCTGGAAAAGATGCGTCGCCCATCGGTGTTTGTAATATCGTCCTCCATAATCGCAGCGATCGATGGCTTGGCAAGCTCGCTTTTGCCCAGCATTTTCAAAATCGCCGGACGCGCAAACTGCTCAAAAGTCACCATTGAGCTAACGGGGTTCCCAGGCAAGCCAAGGAGAGGGACCTTCCTGCCCCCTTTTTCAATTATCCCGAAGGCAGAAGGCTTCCCTGGCTTCATACACACCGTCTGCAGAGTAATCTCGCCACACTTTGCCAGAACATCTTTCACCACATCGTAATCCCCCTTAGACACACCACCACAGGTGATGAACATGTCTGAGTCCACCCCTTCATCAATTTTCTCCATTAACGACTGAATTGAATCACGGCCTATTCCCAGAATTTTGGCAATGCCACCATAGCGCATGACTTCAGCAGCAATAGTATATGTATTGCTGTTATAAATCTTTCCCGCAGACAGCGGCTGGTCAATATCGGTAAGCTCGTCACCCGTAGCTAATATAGAGATAATTGGACGGCGAATAACCGCGACGGCAGGACGTCCCAGAGAAGCTAGCACACCTATTTCTGAGGGATGAAGCACAGTTCCCTTTCTCAACACCAGTGAGCCTTCAGCAATGTCCTCTCCCTTGCGGCGAACATTCATCCCTTTCCGTACTTCGCACAATATACCAATTTGCGACAAATCACGGTGAGACTCTTTCCGACCAACTTCATCGGTATCTTCGAAAGGCACTACAGCATCAGCACCTTGAGGGACTGGCGCTCCAGTCATGATGCGAATGGTCGATTCCCGCTTGACTTCGCCCCTGGGCATAGAGCCAGCAGCAACCTCGCCAGTCACCGATAATATTTTCGGTGATGTCTCGCTAGCACCATGTGTATCCTCAGCCCTCACCGCATAGCCGTCCATGGCGGAATTATCCCGCGGAGGAATATCAATGGTAGAACGAATATCCTCAGCCAGGACTTGACCCAGAGAGTCCAGTATTGGCTTCCTCTCCGGTTCAAGGACTTCAACGCAGGAAAGAATCTTCTGTAACGCTTCTTCAACAGAGACCATGCAACAAATTCCTTACAATTTCGATTTTGAAGTAACCCAAGACTTGATTATAGCTTATCTCTATTACCTAATCTAGCATTTTCCTCTGCCAGCCTGTTGGCTCGAGCCAGGTCTGCCTTAGAATTCACATTGAAAAAACTTAGAAGACCAGGATCCAGGTCCTGGCATTCAGCTTCTTCAATGTATCTGACATTTACGTCATCCAGAAACCAGGTGATTTTGACGCGGTCATCCTTCACCTGTACCCCCATAGCATCCACACAAGCTCTGGAATACACAGCATGGAGTGGCTGCACCTTCCCTACCCGAGGAACAACAGCATCGAAACCAGGGGAGAGCTTAATCAGGTAGCGTAGCAGTCCCACATTCAGGAAGGGCAGGTCACAGGCAACTACGAGATTGTAATCTGACTTAGAGGCTGACAGTCCGGTATAGATTCCACCAAGCGGACCTCTGCCAGGATACAAATCCTCCCGGTACTCTATCTTAGAATCTGCCGGGAAGCCACGCTGGTAGGGAGAACCTATCACCAGAATTTGGTCGCTTACCAGCGTAACCCGGTCAACCACTCGCTGGAGCAAGCTTTTTCCCCCGACCATTTGCATGGCTTTATTGCTTCCAAGGCGGGAACTTCCCCCTCCGGCAAGAACGATCGAGGTGACCACTGCTATAAAAATAAGAAGCGACCCCGAGGGGATTCGAACCCCTGATCTCCACCGTGACAGGGTGGCATGTTAAAACCGCTACACTACGGGGCCACGAAACCTATCCATACTATACCAATAAAAATCCCTCAGCGTCAAATTGCAGGAAAGGCTTCGATGCTAACTCGCAACCAATTCTTATTAACAGCCCTGGTACCTGTCACAGGATAATCAGTAGACACAGCTTAAATTTATAGCTTCTACACCAGGAAAGGATGTCCATCTCGCTCGAAATGTGGCAGGTAGTTCTCCGCCGCATCCATCTCTTGAACCCAACCATTCTCCAACCCTAATGCATCAACCAGTTCAAGAACCTCTGAATACTCTGAGACGGAGATTCTACGACCCAGCTCAGGTATCCGGGAGGCCAAGTGTGTTGGGTAATATTGAGACATAATGCTTACAGTAACCTTGGGCGAAATATGGCGGACCAGCCAGGTAAACGAATCACGACTACCTGCTAATCCGGCAGGGAGAATGAGATGTCGTATAATTAATCCTCTCTGGGCCAACCCCGAATCATCCAATACTAGCTCACCCCCTACCTGCCGATACATTTCAAGGATGGCCTGGCGTGCTTGCACAACATAATCACCAGTGTGGGAAAATTTCGCTGCCCAGGTATCACAGGCGTACTTCAAATCAGGTAGATAGATATCCACAATCCCATCCAGGGCTTGAAGCGATGCCACAGAATCATAGGCATTAGTGTTATAAACTATGGGCACCTTGAGCCCCATAGGCACCGCCTCTAAGATTGCTCGAGCTAATTGAGGTACAAAGTGAGAGGGTGAAATAAAACTAATGTTGTGACATCCCAGCTCATCTTGAAGATATATCATATGTTCCGCTAAGGTATGAAAATCCATCTCCCTGGAAGCCTGGTATTCTGGATCCTGACTGATGTAATAATTCTGACAGTAGACACACCTCATATTGCAATTACCAAAGAAAATAGCTCCAGTTCCTCTCGTGCCTGAGATAGCTGGCTCCTCGCCATGATGGTCGCAGACCGCAGAGACTATAGGCAGATACCCAGAATGGCAAAATCCATGCTCATTCTTCAGGCGGTTGACATGGCAGTCCCTGGGACAGATAACACATGATGCCAAGCGTGTTTCTAACGCCTCAACTCTGCGTCTAAGTTCGCCACTACGATATAATCTTAAATAAGAAGGTTCCATTCTAGGTACTCCTACGCCTCAGTTTCAACCCCCATTCTTATATTATTAACAGTCCCTATCTCACAATCCTCATAAAAACAAACCACAAGTTGGGTTAACTTACTTCCCTCTTCTTCCTCGGTCGCTTGAGCAAGAACAGGCACAAAGCAGAAGCGATACACAGAACCCCTGTAACCAAGAAGGCCAGATTGTAGGAACCCGTGGCGTCATAGGAAAAGCCATAGAGGACAGGCCCAATTGCTCCAAAGCCGCCAACGAAGAGGGCGCTTACGCCGAAGAGCACCGCCACGTTCCGCACACCGAACAGGTCACCAAGGTAAGTGGGAAACACAGCCAGCCCGCTTCCATAACAAAAGCCAAGCAAAGCCGACACCAGAATTACCTCGAGAGTGCTGTCGACCTGAAAGCACAACAAAGTAGCCAGACCCACACCCAGGGTGGTGAGATAAAGTACCGGCTTTCGGCTGATACCAAAGCGAGCCATATACCAGTCGGAAAGAAACCCTCCAAACAGACGACCCAGGACAGCCGACAACACAAACACGTAGCTGTAAATGAGCACCATGGTTCCCAGCGGTATTCCAAGGTCTTTGTCACCCCACAATATCAGATGAGCCAAGAAACCGAGCAATGCCACCTGATACCCCAGTTGAGCACCAATAAGCAGCCACCAGCTACGAGTCCTGAAAGCCTCTCTCACCGACCACCTCTCACCACGTGCTGCAAAGTCAGCTCTCGCCTTTAGTTCCTCTTCGCTGGGTTTCACTCCATCGGGATAGGTTCCTATCGATTCCGGGTCTTTCTTGAGCAGAAGACCACCTATCACACCTCCAACCAGAAGGATAATGCCAAAGGCAATATAGCTTGTACGCCATCCCCAGGACTCTATCATGGCATGCGCAGCCAGCACTAAAAAGACTATGCCCAGGCCCGACCCCGTCATGGCGATGGCGACCATCCGGGCTGCCTTCCTCATGAACCATCGCCTGACCGTCGCCACCGTGACAATGATATAGCACAGCCCTACACCCATGGACACCAATATCCCGTAAAGCAGGATGAACTGCCATATGTGGGTCACGGTGCTCAGCAAAGATACGCCAATACTGCCAATTACAGCCCCTATGATTACAGTCCATCTTGGCCCAATGCGGTCCACCAGATAACCACCGCCCAGGGCAAAGACCGGCATGAGGATCATGTTGAGGGTCAATCCCAGGGACAGCATCCCACGTGTCCAGCCAAAATCCTCAATCAGCGCAGGAACGAAAATGCTGAAGCTGAATTGGGCGCCACCGGCTACAAACATAGCTAGCCAGGCGCCTATTACTACGACATAACCGTAGAAAAACTGCCGTCTTCCTTTTTCAACCATCAATCTCAGTCGGTTCTTTGTCCAGTACTAGGAAATTGGACTATTGAGAGCTGCCTTCGGGCATTCTGGGACAGGTCAACATTGACCGAAATGGTAGGCTTTTGGCATGGTGCCCGTCAAGGCTAAACCGAACACTCAAGGCACTGCTAAACACTGGCAGCAAGCGGGATCTTCTGCAGTTGAGCAAGCCGCTAGAAAGCGCAGTGATAAAGAGCCGCCGTTTTATATGCCTGGCAAATGGACGGTGAGATTGCCTTGCTTTTTTCAATTTCACTCACTATAATGAGCATATGCTCACTAATTGGAGCTATATATAATGTTTAATTTACATATCATTGCCACCGTCAATCAGAAAGTCCTGAGCCTTCTCGTCAAGTTCTCAGACAAAGAGTTCTACGAGAGGCAAATTGCTCGTAAAATTAGCATAGCTTATGGCTCAGCAAACCGTGCCCTGAATGAGCTATATTCCACAGGCGCCATAAAGCGGAGACAGGAGGGGAAAATGTATTTTTACTCCGTTGACCTCTCCAATGCCGCCATAACTGAGCTCAAGAAGCTGCTAAACATCATCCTTATTGAGCCATTGACACAAGCACTCAAGGATATATCCAGCAGGATAGTGCTTTATGGGAGTTGTGCTCAGGGGATTGACACTTCCCAGAGCGATTTAGATTTATTCATCGTATCACATGACAAGGAACGGGTGATGGAGACAATTGATAACTTCAGTTTCCCGCTAGGATTTGAGGATATTCATATCCAACCAGTAATCAAAAGCCCCGTTGAACTTCTGGAGGCAAGCAAATCAGAGCAAGCTTTCCTCGAGGAAATAGAGCAGGGTATCGTTTTATGGGAAAAGGCAGCAAATGAACCAGGACTTTAACCAATGTCTCGAAAACAAGAAAATCATCGCTTTCCCAAGGGGTAAGGAATTAGTTAACAAAGAGCTCTCAATTGCTCAGAGCGATTTGTCAGATGCCAGAGCAGGTTTTGAGAATCACCGATACAAATGGACAATTATCCAAGCCTACTATGCCATGTTCCACGCCGCTAGAGCACTTATCTATTCCCGAGGCTACCGCGAAAAGAGTCATTACTGTCTCGCCATAGCGTTACGAACCCTGTTCATAAATGAAAGCCTAATGGGAGCCCAATCAGTACGCGATTTCCTTAACGCGATGAATCTTCGTGAGGCAGCCGATTATGAGGCTGAGTTTTCTCAGTCAGGAGCTAAAGCGGTTATTGGCTCTGCTGAAAGATTCATCGAAAAGGCAACTGCAATCCTGAACATCGAAGAGTAATACTTTGCTACAGTGTCAAGTTTCCAGAAGGACTGGGAACTTAGCCGCAAGACGCTCAAGGCGCTGCTAAACACTGGCAGCAAGCGGGATCTTCTGCAGTTGAGCAAGCCCTCTTTATTGATAGAGGCACACTCTTCTTGGTATTATTGATAATAAACCGATATCTCTGATTTCTCCTGTACCGCTTTTGGATGCTATTAAAAAATAAAAAAGGAGGACAGAACAAATGGTTATTGACTGTCACTATCATCTAGAAGAGCGGCTACTTACGATTGAAGAGCTATTGCAAAATATGGATGCGACTGGCGTGGGTAAGGTGGCCTTGATGGGCACTCAAATTGACCCCTTCAAGGAGCCATCGCCGTTTCTTGTAGGCCTGCTTCAGTTTTTTCTGACCCATAGTTCTTTGCGGAATCTCGGGAAGCGCTTTGTCGCTGACTTCACCCCTGAAGGGAATATCAAGATTCGTGGAGATATCTTTCGTATCTACCCCGACCCGGATAACGAACCAGTATTCCAGGCGGTGCAAAAACATCCAGATCGCTTTCTCGGATGGATTTTCGTTAATCCTAAAGGACAAAAGGACCAGGTAGCACAATTTGAAAGGTTCAAAGATGCACCAGGCTTTGTAGGTGTCAAGGCACACCCGTTCTGGAACCATCATACGCCTTTGGAGCTTGCCCCGGTAGCCCGGAAGCTGGCAGCAACCGGAAAGCCCATGCTTATCCATGTGGGTTTTGGTGGAGAGGGAGACTACGATGCTCTATTAAGGCAGGTCCCCGACCTGAAGCTTATCCTGGCTCACACAGGCTTCCCCCTTTACTCCCAGACATGGAAGGCAATCCGCTATAAGAAAAATATCTTTGTCGACCTGTCTCAGACAACCTATGTCAGTGAAAAAACGACACGCCAGGCGGTGGAATATCTCGGAGTTGACCGCTGTCTCTTCGGAACTGACGGCCCTTTTGGCTTTCATGGAGAAGATGGTAAGTTTGACTACGGATTTATCAAGAGGAGAATAGAGAGACTCTTCCCTGACGAAGGAGTGCAAAGGAGACTCCTCGGCGAAAACTTTGTCGAGCTAGCTGGCATTCAATAGTAAAATAAGAGATACCTGTCCAGACATTTCCGAAAAGGCTTCAACGTTGAATTGAAGCCTCAAAGCAATGATAAGCACTGGCCAATGGCGACTTGACAGAGGAGAATATATAGTTCATACTGAAGTATGAACATAGTATGAAAAGACGATATCATGCCCAAAATAGCTAAGATTGCCATCAGTCTTCCCGAGGAGGTGCTTGCTTCCGTAGAACAGGAGCGAAGAAACAGCGGAGAAAGCCGGAGCCAGTTTTTCCGCCGTGCAGTGGAGGCACTGCTGCGCCGCCAACAGGAACAAGAAATGAGTGAGCAGTATATACATGCCTACCAGCAGATACCTGAAACTGAGGAAGAGATTGAGGCGGCACGGCATGCCGCCAGCGATATTCTAGCTAAGGAACCCTGGGAATGAGGCGGGGTGAAATATGGTGGGCAGAATTAGAACCGCCCGCAGGACGCCGTCCAGTGGTGCTCCTATCCCGTGATGAGGCCTATACCGTCCGTTCTCTCATCATCGTGGCACCAATCACTACCCGTATCCGCCATATAGCCTCCGAAGTGCTTTTGGGAACCAATGATGGTATGCCCCGCGATTGCGTGGCTAACCTGGATACCATTACCACTATCCCGAAGGACTGCCTTAGCGATCGGCTGACTAGCTTGAGCCCTCAGAAGCTGAAAGAGGTCGAGACAGCCATCCATTTTGCTCTGGGTCTGGAGTAATCTCCGCCAAGAGCTATCCTGGAACAGAGCGATTGCCATATTAAACGCCAGTTTAATGAGCCTTTATCCTATTAAACAAATTGTCTCTTTTGTTTAATAACGTACCTGCCGCGGCTAACCAAACCGCTAAATTGCTACCCTGCCTTTTTGATCTGCCTATCCATTATCCACTCTACGAAAGATGGCGCTAATCTGGAGGCACAAAGAACGAGCTTTCCGTTAAAGCCAGGTACGATAATAAACTTCTTCTTCATCATCCCGGCTATCATAGTCCTTGCCACATCATCTGGAGACATAACACCTGCGGTGCCGGCAACAGCTCTATTTTCTTTTGGCCTGATTTTATCCTCCCACTCCAACATAGGTGTATCTGTATCAGGCGGGCATAACACGGATATTGTGATATTGTATTTCTTCATCTCACTTTTTAGTGCCTGCGAAAACCCAAGCACAGCAAACTTAGCGGCACTATAACCGGTATAACCAAATACGCCTAGAAAGCCCGCCATAGAGGAAACATTTACAATATATCCTCCTTTTGCCTTCATCATGGGAATAAAGCTTCGGCACATATTAAGAACACCATAAAAATCTATTTTCATGAGCTCATCAAATGTCTCATATGGAATCTCTTCAAAATAACCAGGGTGAGTTATACCGGCACTGTTTACAATGACATCCGGTGACCCATAGGATTTTTGATACATACCGGCCCAATTTTCAACCTCCGTGTGATTAGAGACATCAACCCTTGCATGAGAAATCTTCTGGTTAGTATCTATAGCAGAAGAGGATATTTCCTCTACCGCCTTTTTTAGCATATCCTCTCGCCTTGCTAAGATAGTTATATTTGCCCCTTTAGTGGCAAATATCCTGGCTGCAGATTTACCTATTCCGCTAGACCCCCCGGTAATAATCACATTTTTACCTTTAAATTCCATTGGCTTCCCTCCTGGCTATGGAAATTCACCTCTTTAATTTTCACATTCTAAGGTATAGAGCGTTTAGAGGCAACTTAAGAGATTGTTTAGCAATCCATCCCCCTGACCCCCTTCCCTTAGCAAGAGAAGGGGGAGTGTAGGTAAGAGAGGGGTGAAACCCCTCTCTATAAATCTCTTCCCCCTCTCCTTTGAAGGAGAGGGGGATAAAGGGGGTGAGGTTAGTAAATACTCTCAACCTAATGCACTCACTTGACAAAAAACTCCCTTTAATGTACATTATGCAAGGTTGGTTATTGTTTAAGTTATTACAAGCTTTTTCAGATCACTTCAGATTCGTCGAGTATTGGATGACTAAACCCTAACTAAAAATTTAGATGAAAGGAGGTCATCCAATGAGTTTTCAGGACAAATCTCTCCAGTGTGCCGATTGTGGGGCTACCTTCACTTTCAGCGTTGAGGAACAAGAGTTTTTTCAATCAAAGGGCTACACTAATGAGCCCAAGCGATGTCCTTCGTGCCGCCAGGCAAGGAAGTCAGCGCGTTACGGAAGTAGTAGTAGCTATGGCTACAGGCCCCAGCGCCAGATGTTTCCCGCGATATGCGCCGAGTGCGGCAAGGCCACCGAAGTACCCTTCGAACCTCGCGGTGATAGGCCGGTTTACTGTAGCGATTGCTACCGTAATAAAGTCAGACTGAGCAGGTAACACTGGGGTTTGACCTCAGGACATACATGGGCTGAGGATAATTGGCCCGTGTATGTCCCTGGGTGTGATATATTATTGCAAGTCGTGATGCAACAAACAGGCAATTAAGGTTTAAGTAATTTAAAAAGGGGGAATCTGATTATGAAAATATATGTGGGCAACTTATCTTATGACATAACCGAAGACGAATTAAGGCAGGAATTTGCGACTTATGGGGAAGTATCTTCCGTCGACATCCTGATCGATAAGGTCAGCGGACAACCCAGGGGATTCGGCTTTGTTGAGATGGCATCAAAGTCTGAGGCTGAAGCTGCCATCACCGGGCTTAGCGGGAAAACCCTAAGAGAACGAAGTATCGTGGTTAATGAGGCACGTCCTCGTTCTGACAACAGAGGTGGCGGCTACGGTGGTGGCTACGGTAGTAGCTACGGTAGTGGCAGAGGTGGTGGCAGAGGTGGTAGACCCGGGGGCGGAAGGAAGAGAAGGTATTAGACTACCCGACACAAGGAACCATAATGAATTTCGAAACCTTTAATTTTCATCCGAGGATCATGGCCGGTGTACAGGCACTCGGCTACACTACACCCACACCAATCCAGCTTAAATCCATCCCACCAGTTATGCAGGGCCGTGACCTCATTGGTCTGGCCCAGACCGGAACCGGCAAGACTGCAGCTTTTGTACTGCCAATTCTGCAGCGCTTGTTGCAAAGCCCAAGAGGTCGTGTGGGTGCTCTCATAATCTCGCCCACACGTGAGCTGGCTGAGCAAACATATGAAACGATAAACGAATTGGGGAAACAAACCGGGTTGCGGGGTATTGCCATTTACGGTGGTGTGAATATGGAGCAACAAACCTGGAGACTGCGTAATGGGGTCGAAATCATCGTAGCCTGTCCCGGGCGACTGCTCGATCATCTTTGGAAGGGTACGGTCGATTTATCGCATCTGGAAGTCCTTGTAATCGACGAGGCGGACCGGATGTTTGATATGGGCTTTCTGCCCGACATTCGGGGTATTTTGAGATGTCTGCTAAAGCCGCGGCAGACGCTCCTTTTCTCAGCCACCATGCCTGGTGATATCCGGCGTCTGGTGCAAGAAATCCTGCATGACCCGGTCACGGTACAAATTGGTCACATATTACCGGCAACCACGGTGTCACACGCATTGTACCCGGTTAAGCAACATCGCAAAACTGCACTGCTGATGGAACTCTTACGCCATACTGAAACGGAGTCAGTACTTGTCTTTACGCGCACCAAATACCATGCCGCGCGTGTTGCGCAGCAACTGGCAAGAGCGGGCTATCGGGCGACCTCACTGCAGGGCAACATGTCTCAGTATCAGCGGCAGGCCGCGCTTGATGGCTTCCGCGCTGGCTCATTTAAGATTCTGGTGGCGACTGATATTGCCGCCCGCGGCATCGATGTTCTGGATATTTCGCATGTTGTTAACTACGACATGCCTGACAGTACAGATGCCTACATCAATCGCATCGGCCGCACCGGACGAATTGGCAAAACAGGCGACGCATTCACATTCGTGACAGGTGAAGATACGCCCATGGTGCGCGCTCTTGAGCATCTTCTCAACACGCCGCTGGAGCACCGGACGCTGCAAAGCTTTGATTACACAATGCCTGTACCAGATAACAAGTACCTCCGCTCTTCACATTCACAGCAATTGCGACGGCATACAATACGGAATGAGTGGGTTGGTAACAGAAAAGTAACTGTTACCCAAACGAGGTGAGAACACTAAAGCCTCATTTGGCACACTGCCGTAGCTATCAACATCGAAGCAAAATATGCCACTTAAACATGCCTTCCTTGTGAAGAGTATAAATTGGTATTTGAACTTTCTGGACATAGTAATGCCTATTGTGGTAATTAAGATGTAGGATTTCGCAAACATATATGAATTATCGCAGCGACATAAGAAACATAGCTATTATTGCCCATGTTGACCATGGTAAGACTACCCTGGTAGATGCCATGCTCAAGCAAAGCAAGGTTTTTCGGAATAACCAGGTAGTTGGCGAATTAATAATGGACCAGAACGCCCTTGAGCGAGAAAAGGGGATTACCATCATGGCTAAGAATACGGCCGTAGTTTACCAGGGTGTCAAAATCAATATTATTGATACACCGGGACACGCTGATTTCAGCGGGGAGGTAGAGCGTGTCGTAAGTATGGCTGATGGTTGTCTGCTTCTGGTGGACTCTATAGAAGGTCCCATGCCCCAGACTAAGTTTGTGCTTCGCCTGGCAATGGAAATGGGTCTAAAACCCATTGTGGTTATCAACAAAGTAGACAGGCGAAATTCGCGGATAGCAGAGGTGCTAAAACTTACCGAGGACCTGTTCTTAGAATTAGCTATCAGCGCTGACCAGCTTGACTTCCCGGTGCTATATGCCAGTGCACGGGAAGGTACTGCCGTAACTGAATTGGGCATGAAAGGCAAAGATATCGCTCCTCTCCTCGAATGCATCCTGGAAAAAGTACCACCACCGAAAATTGAAAGTGGGCCATTTCAAATGCTGGTTTCTAATCTAGACTATGATAGCCACAAAGGTAAGATAGCTATTGGTAGAATCTGGAGAGGAAAGGTTGCTCCACACGACCCGGTAGTCATTGTGGGTGCTGATGGAAGTGTAACTCATTATGAGATTAGCGAAGTGTTTACCTATCTCGGTCTCAAGCACTTGAAGGTGGAGGAAGCCGAGGCGGGTGATATAGTAGCTGTGACCGGTCTCGACAAAGTCAACATTGGAGATACCATTGCCAGTCCGGAGCAGCCTGAAGCTCTACCACGCATAGAGATTGGCGAACCAACGGTAGAGATGACCTTTGGAGTAAATACCTCGCCTTTCGCCGGGAGGGAGGGACGTTTTTGCACCACACGCCAGTTGCGGGCGCGACTCTACAAGGAACTGGAAACTAATCTCAGTCTCAGGGTACAGGATACAGACAGTCCAGACACCTCTTTGGTAAAAGGGAGAGGAGAACTGCATCTGGCTATCCTGGTTGAGACCATGCGTCGGGAGGGCTATGAATTCGAGGTCTCCAAGCCAGAAGCTATCACCAAAATAGTTGACGGTACTCTTGTAGAACCTGTGGAGGTTCTTACCATTGATACCAAAGATGAATATATTGCAGTTTTAACCGAGATACTGAGCAAGCGGCAAGCTCAGATTACGGATATGCGCAGCGATGACCATGATAATGTGCGATTAGTATTCCATGTGCCTACAAAAGGACTCATTGGCTTCCGTAATGCTTTCTCTACCGCCACACGTGGTGAAAGCATCATGAATGCCACTTTTCTTAGCTATGAACCTTATCATGGAGATATAATTTCGACTCGTAGTGGAGTACTGGTAGCATCGGAACAGGGTATAGCTGTTACCTATGGTCTAAACAATGCCCAGGGGCGGGGCTTCACCTTTATTGAACCCGGTACGCTAGTCTATGAGGGTATGATAGTGGGGTTGAATTCACGGCCGAAGGACATAGCCATCAACGTGTGCAAAGAAAAGAAGAAGACCAATATACGCTCGTCTACATCCGATATTGCCATAAAGCTGACTCCTCCCATACAGTTGAGCCTGGAGCAAGCCATTGGTTTTATAAATAATGATGAGCTGGTTGAGGTAACTCCGGGGAACATCAGACTGAGGAAAAAGTTACTCACCCAGGGGCAACGATTGAGGAACAGCTCTTCTTCCAGGCGAAGCGTAAAGAAGCAGCCTATTTGATGCGTTAGTTTCCACACTCCCCAACCCACCAATTTGTGCAATCAGCTTTCAAAGTTTCCATACCATGTGTAGTGCTTCTATTGCCCTGGTTAAAGCCAGTTATATCGAGGTTGAATTGAAGGTTCATAGTGAAGGTAAACACTCCCGGCAAGCAGGGTTTTCCGCGGCTAAACAAACCGCTGGAAAGTGCAAGCTAAAGGCTTAGCAACAAGATGACAGGGGCATGTAATTACTGATAAAATTGATGAGTTATGCGGGTTACCCTGCCAGGAGGCGAAACATGAAAAGGCTGATAATATCCCTGTTCCTTTTAACCACGCTGGTGTCAGCCTGTGCTTGTCCTGCCACAACTACAGAGCCTGTATCATTAGAGCAGCGGCTTGACCGTCTGGTCGAACAGCTTGAACAGCAGCGCGAGGCACTACACATTCCGGGTATGGCTATCGCTGTTGTCAAGGACGACGAAGTTGTCCTCGCACGCGGCTTTGGTGTGACGGATATTGAAACAGAAACGCCCGTGACGCCTGAGACAATCTTCGCTATCGGCTCATCTACTAAAGCCTTCACCGCCACGCTCATTGGCATGCTCGTCGATGAGGGGAAGATGGACTGGGACGATGCTATAACCGACTACCTTCCGTACTTTACGCTTGATATAGAAAGTGAGAATGAAACCGCTGAGGTTACCATACGCGATTTGCTATCTCACCGCACCGGCTTTGTCCGGATGGGACTCCTGTTTGCCAGCGGTGAAATCCCACGTGAGGAGGTGCTGCTCGACGCCACCGCAGCCGAGCCGTGGACAGGATTTCGTGAGAAGTTCTACTACAGCAATGTCATGTATATGGCGGCTGGAGTAGCTGCCGGAAAAGCCACAGGTACAGACTGGGATACATTGATTGATAATCGTATCTTTGAACCACTGGGGATGAACAGTACAAGCACATCCATAAGCCAGGCCCAAACCGACCCTCGTCTCTCACTGGGCTATCTGTGGGACGAGGACCTGCAGGATTACAAGTATAAACCCATGCGTAATATAGACAACGTAGCCCCGGCCGGGGCTATCAGCTCCAACATCCTCGACATGGCCCAGTGGCTGCGCCTCCTGCTTGGCCGCGGCGAGTATGAAGGCCAGCGCCTGATTAGTGAAGAACAGCTCAATGAGACCTGGACGAGTCACATTGAAATCACCGAGGGAGTAAGCTATTGCCTCGGCTGGATGCTCCGGGAATGGGAGGGGCAACCCGTTATCGAGCACGGTGGCAATGTCGCCGGCTTCTCGGCGGAGGTGGCTCTACTGCCCGAATCCAACCTTGGCTTCGTGCTGCTTACCAATGCCGCCGTCTCTCCACTGCAGCAGCTGTCAATCAACATGGTCTGGGAAGCTCTTCTCGGCGAGTGGAAGGACACTGACGCCACGGATACGACTGAAGAGTACGAGCCTTATCTCGGCAAGTATATTGCCAACTTCGGCCAATTTGAAGATACGGAGTTCACGGTGCTCATACAGAACGACCGTCTCGCCGTGGATGTGCCCAGTCAGCAAATCTTTGAACTCAAGGACCCCGATGAAGAAGGCAAGTGGTACTTCGCCATCAGCGAAGAAATCGCGCTATCCTTTGAACGGGACGACACCGGTAATGTCACCGCTATGAAACTATACCAGGCAGGCTATGTCTTCGAGCTGCCACGGGAAGGTGTGGAAATTGCGCCGGAGATTCCCCTTGAAGAGCTGCAGAAGTATCTTGGTAGTTACCACTCTGAGGAACTGGGCGTTACTGCTGAGGTACTCATTCAGAACAACCGCCTCGCTGTCGATTGGCCGGGGGAGATGGTCTATGAGCTGTATCCACCAGACGAAGAGGGCATATGGGTTTTCCGGGTCTCAGAGGACTTTACCCTGAGGTTCAATGAAACACCGGATGGACGGATCGAGTCGCTGACATACTACCAGGTTGACGAAGAGTTCTTAATGCCTCGGGTAGAGGGCGAGTTATTGCCAACGGTAGAGGAGGTCCTTGCACTGCGCGAGCCCGATAGTCGTAAGGCGGCCATTGAGGAGATGGGGGCTTATCGCATCAACGGTACGCTCTATAGCCCTCAGTCCGGAGTCGGGGGCACCTTCTCCACGTATGTCTCCGGCAACGAGCGGTATCGTGTAGACTCTGACTATGGTAAGTACGGCTACAGCCGGATGGCACTCAATGGTGACCAGGCCTGGGTTGAATCCAGCTTTAGAGCGTTTGATGAGCTTTACGGCGACTTCCTTGAACAGGCGAAGCGAGACCATCCTGCGTCCATGGATGGTGACTGGCGCGACTTCTATGACTCAATACAGGTGCTTCGCTCAGATAATCTCGACGGACAAGAGGTATATGTCCTGCAGTTAAAGCGCGGCGATTTGCCGTCAGTAACCATATTTGTCGACACCGCTACAGGTGATGTGCTCAAAGCTACAGCAGTCGTTCTTCTAGAAGGGGGTATTGGCATACCTATGACGACCCAATACGAAGACTACCGTGAGGTGCATGGCGTTCGCATCCCGTTCCGGGCGATATCAAGTAATGAGCAAAGCGGCGGGATGACTACCCAGTACGAGACGATTGAGGTCAATCTCGATATTGATGATAATTTCTTCATCCTCACGCCCGCAGAGAGCTGAGGGGCTATTTTGTTTAATAGCATGCCTGTTGACCCTTGATAGCAGCCGCTTACACCTCTCCAGAAAAGGCTCCGCCGTTGAATTGAAGGCTCATAGTGAGGGAAAACAAAACGTCAGATTGTGCAGGTAGGGAATTAAACCGCAAAAGGCATAGGCGAGATATGTGATGTAGTTCAGATAGATGGGTGACACACGCAAGGATTATGAAAGGGCGGTATAATCATTTACAGAAAGGAGGCAAGCGGTCTTCGCCTTTTCTCTAGCCTGTCTTACACACAGGAGGTCAGTGGTTCAAGTCCACTACTGCCCACTTTAGATATAGGGCGAGGTCTTTAGACCTCCTGATTGTTTGGCAAACTTAAAGGTGGCCAAAGCGGCCTAACTGCTAAATATAACAGAAAAATTTCTGCATATGGAAATCCCCTCATCATCTCCTCACCAAAACCACTTTCCTCTCCAAGATTGTGATTGGTTGGCATAATTGGCATATACCCTAAGCCAACAGTATATAATGTTTCTGCAAATATGAAAAATACTGAGGATATTCGACAAGAAATAGCTCGACAACAGCAGTTGTTCGCTAGCCGTGAATTCGATTCATATTTTAAATATTTTAGCGACAACGAGCAGGTTATGCAGGGGATTTTCAAATATCAAAAGGTCAGGTTCACACAGCCACGCGCGTTTAATGACCCTCTCGAATTTAGCCCTACGATAAGATTTCGCGATGATCCAAGTAATTACCAATCCTACGATTTAAACGGCACCAAATTTCCAAGTGTCGGGCGATTCTACTGGGTTCAAATAATAGAGTCCCAGATAAACTCATACAGTATACTGTCACTCACCAAGATACCAGATTCATTTGATATGTGGAGCCAATATGCAAATGGCCATAGAGGCTTCGTAATCGAGTTCAAAGCTGATTTTTATCGCCATCCCCTTATGAAGTCAAAAACCTCTGACGAATATCCACCCAGAAAGGTGGAGTATGTCGAGGATTATTCCATTAATCTTGATGAACTCGTCGACAAGAACGGATTCATCCCAGTAGAAGTTATTCAAAACGAGCTGTTCTTCAAGAAGACTTCCCGCTGGGAACATGAAAGTGAGTATCGAATGGTTAGACCACTGACAGACCACCCAGACTATCAACCACGCAAAACCGATTACGCGTATACAGATGTCAATGTCTATCTTTTTCCATTTGGCTGGGATTGTGTTTTATCAATTATCCTTGGTGCTAATATGTCAATAAGAAACAAAAGGGAAATTATGAAATGCTGCGAGGAGCACTCTATTCCGTTGTCTCAAGCTCATATAATACGTGACCATAAAGACAGATTTGGCAAACCAAGTACAGTCATCCCTTTGCCGATTAATGAAGATAACAGATCGATTGTTTTGAATTCTCCACCACAATTATTTTGTACTGATACCGTTACTCTTAATTACCAATATGGCTTAGTTAAGATTGCGAAGATAGCAGATTTACCTTACTACAAAAATCATGAAGATATTGTTGCCCAGCTCTATCGTAACTTAAAACAAGGTAGCGATTCTTGAAGTCAATTCCATTTAGTCGCGTGCTATCCAATCGGCCAGCAAGTCATTAAAATCCTTGCAGTTCATCCAAATAACACGTGCGTGCTGGCAGGCGTCCCCACTTCGTATTCCTGGATTCTTAATTCCAGATTTCTACGGGTGGCGGTTGTACAAACAGCCATTGTGTTATCTCTTCTGAAGCTATATGCCTTAAACCTGAAGCAGGCAGCAGGCATTCCTAACAGAAAGCTTCTGTGCTAAAATCTACGTGGGTTGGATTACCAGTTACAGGAGGAGGCAAGTGACAAACGAGCGTGAGACTCGAAGGAGAGCTTATCAATATATTGTACAAGAAGCGAGAAGGTAAATTGGGATCCCCCTATTGATTCAGATGAAAGACTGGCTGACATGCTTGGTATCCCAATGAGCGACCTCAACTCACTTAAGGAGGGACTATCCGATCCACCCCCAAAATTGGTAGCAGAGTTCAAGAAACTCTTTGAGTGCGTTATTCGAGAAGGCGAGGTGGACTCGTACCTCGTTACACCCTTTTGACATTTGTTACCGCAGTACTTTAGTGCTGGACATTGGGGGATAGTTCCCAAGCTGTTATTCGAGAAGAAAAGGTTACTTCCGACGCTACAGCAATTACTCACCTGTCAAGCCCAATACTTAGGGATGCCCCATCCCCCTAATCCACCTAGAACCTGGGGAATTTCCCTGAGGCTCTGAATGCGCTCCTTCTCTTCGTCTGAAGTCTCTCGAACCACTAATTGAGCTATAGCAAAGGTTAGCTCTATAAATTTCTTGTAAGCCTCATTACTAAACACTACTGAACCATCTCTGAGACTGTTCACTGCCGTAATTACCCATTGCATAAAGACGAGTGGAATCATAAGGTCTTCAATTCCTTCCCACATTGATACAAGACCTCGCTCTTGAAAGGCGGCCTCCAATGTTCTATCACAGTTTCCCGTGCAAGCCCAATACACATCAACAATAAGCCTTTTCTTACCATCATCAATGAACTTACCTGGGAGTCCGATTCTCCCCTCTCGCTTTTCAAGTAAATCTTTACCACAAACATTACAGTAAAGTCCTACAGCGGATTCGGAAATTGCCTGTGGAGCAAAGGATGCCTTTCTATATTCCCTGTAACTTTGAGGGAAAAACCTCTCGAACACTCCATTTAAATCAGGATTATTGAGTAGATTCCTTTCTATCAAAGCTGAGTCATAAGTGATTACATTAATCTTGCTTTTATAGCTTTCGAGCGTTCTATTCAACTCAGAACTGGGTATCGTAGAGTAAAACCCAATAAAACCATCTGCCTTAAACTTGCTCACCCGACCTAAGACATCAGGCTCATCTCTATTAGACACAGACTTATTGGAATGAGCATAATGCTTACAGCTTACTAACCACCTGTGCTGTCCAGAGCCGAGTATGCCCTTCCTTGCTTCAGCAATTAGCAAGTCTCTGCCAGAATCTGGCCCTCGGTCTGGGCCTTCCTCTACATCAATGTGTAAGGCAGTAAAGAACTCTCGGGTAAAAAGAGCCCAAGCATCTTGACCTTCTTGACCGCCTTTCGCGGTAGGTATCTCTTTGAAATCTACAAATCCCACAATATCCGCCCTTAATGCTATCCTGAGTATATACCCTGGTAGATATCAGGTAAAGGAAGCAACATTACTCGGTTTTGTTGTCCTATCTCTTCTGGTGGAATAGAATGAAAGAAAGTACGTAGTCTGCGAGTTCTAACGAAGGAGCGGTGTACAATACAACGGAGTTGACTGCGAAGACATCCGCCCAGACTAGTTAGCGCAGAGTTACAGATCCGTCTATGTGATAGTCGGGATAAAGCTACTCAGGACGAGAGATGATCGGGGGATTTGAGTACAAAGGCCAATGGTGGCTTCCTAACGAACCTGCGAAAGCAGTTTCAGGCACACTAAAATATACCCACAACGACGGAGCGGTGTTGGAGTTAATGAGCTCCTTTGAGGATAGTAGGGAGATGTACAAAATGACAAGGCCAGTGGTCATTCTGGGCACCTCTTCAAATGGTAAAGATATTTCTCTGCATGGCTGCTTCCTAATACGTTCTCAGAAGAGCTATCTCGGCTTCTCAATCTCTTCATACATTGCCGAAACGGTCTTCATAGGAGCTCACTTTCATAAAACGGAAAATATCAGGTTCAGGAGCATAAACATTCGTCTCTCACACTTTGATGAATGGGCAGATCTGTCTGGTTTTGAATTCGACCATGCGAAAGAAGAAGACGTGATTATAAGATATAGAAGGCCCAATGATATTCGAGTTGATATCGGTGGTGATTTCAGTATTACGATTACTACTAGAGTTATGCTCCCTGCGCTTACTCGAGTTCAAAAGAAAGCCGGTGTGGAACAGCAAACAATTGCGAGGATAGAGACTTCGCGTGAAACTTCCATCGAAGGCTATTGCTCTGTCATACGGCATCTACAGAATTTTCTCTGTCTGGCGGTTCGAGAGCCAGTGCATGTGTTGAATATGGAAGGAGAAACCGAAGCAAACAAAATGACCGACATGGATTACTATCCGCCGGTTGGAATATTCTACAAATCTCCCTATATTTCAGAGGCTCCAGAATCCTTGCTGGGATGGGATATGCTTTTCACTTATCAGGATATCAGTGCTGACTTCGAGGTTCTGTTAAGGAATTGGTTCGAAAAGGCGGATGTACTCAAGCCCATTTGTGGGCTATACTTCGGAACGCTATATAATCCTCATCTATATCTCGAGAACTGGTTTCTAAGCCTAGTCCAAGCTGCAGAAGCATTTCACGAGCGTATCTATGGAGGAAGATATTTGCCAGATTCTGAGTACAAGGCTCGGGTATTTACCCCTCTTGTGAATGCGATTCCAGATGTTGAGCAAGATCTAAGTGAAAATCTGATGGATAGGCTGAGATACGGCAACAAATATTCTCTGAGAACGAGATTGAGCGAACTCCTGGATAAGTGCGGAAGAATCGTGCCTCAGCTACTTGGAAATAGGAAGGTTTTTATCGCCAAGGTAATTACTACTAGGAACTATCTCACTCACTATGATCAGAAGTTGTACAAACGTGCCGCTCAGGGACAAGACTTGGTTTCCTTAACGAAAAAGCTGAGGATACTCCTGGAAGTGTGCTTGGTAACACAGACTGGGCTTGATGCGAACAAAGCCATGAATCTCTTCGGTAAACACAGGAGAGTTCGGGAGGAAGCCTTCGGGCAGTTCCCGACTGGGCATTGAGGGAAATGGTGATGAAAGAGAAGGTAAAAGGGGCTCCGTCAAACTATTACTCATCTAGTTAAACGTGAAAAACCTTGTATGAGTGGTTCTACTGCTATTCCCTGTAGTCAAACATCGACTTTTACATCTATATAATAACAATGGTTATCACCCACTTCTGATGCAAAAAGATAAAGTTACTATTCAAGGGAGAATCTGTTGGGCTCATTATCTAAAACGTTTTCAAAAAAACTTGACATTAACGACTATATGATGTTAAATAGTATGTTAAATAGAATGTTATATGTGCTATTGTAATAATATTAAGTTAGGTGCGTAATTATGTCTGGATTGGGCAAACATAGAAGAAGGAAGAAGAACGAAATAAAAAGGAAAGGAGAATCCTTTTTGTCCGTCAGTGAAATAAGTAAGAGACATAAGTTTCATCAAAACACCATCCGTGCTTGGGTGAATCGTGACGGACTAAAACATATGCGCAAGGGACCCGGAAGTAAAATATACATTGGAAAGGAGCGCGTCGAACGCTTTATCAAAAATTGGTATGAGTGAATGAGGAGGAAATGATGGCTAGGAAAAAGAGAGTCTCTTTTGTGGCTAATGGCAGACGGGTGTCTTTCCTCACAAAAGCACCAACAAAGAGAAAATCTACAGTACACCGCAGGCCACCCAGAGTCAGGAGCCGATTGAACGCAAGAACCCGGAGGGGCGCTGAGCGATTGGTTGAGGCTGGACTGGCGTACGCACATCCAGCGGCTCCAGTGATATTAGCAGGAGCGCGTCTTGCGAAGGATCTACTACGCTGATGGTCAGCAACGTCTGCATTTCAACAATCTAGTAAAAAGTTACCGCACCCTTTAGCGAAACGGGACATTGCCCATCAAGTCAAATCCCTCTTAAAAGCTACTCGTTCCTTTGTAGTGCCCAAACGGAATAATTCTCTTGTTTTGCTGAGGCTCACATTGGTCTGGCAATCGGCTTTGACGCTTTGTTTCTGTTTATTCTCTTCAGCTTATGCTATGTCAGTACTCTACTTGTGTAAATGAGCAAGAAAGTTAAGACTATTAAGGAAAAGAATGTTATGATAGCTTTAATGGCAGAGGTGGAGAGGTTTTAGCTATGGGAGACGGAACGAAAGAAAACCCATACACCCGCGAAGATGTGCTCAGGCTGATAAAGGAAAACGGAGACACAGCCGAAGGGCTCGACCTTTCGGGTAAGGTCTTTGAGAAAATGATAGACCTCAGTGACCTTGATCTAAGGAGAATCATCTTTAATAAGGCCGAATTTCTTATACACTTTGAGGGTGAGAAAACATCAGGAGCCAGATTTAAGGGATGTAGATTGTGGCAAGCTTATCTTGAAGAGATAGATCTGCAGCACGCCCACCTTGAGGAGGTTGAGCTGGAAGAAGCTCACATCGAGAGAGCCACTTTGGCATGTTCTCATTTTGAGAAAGCTTATCTAATTGGTGCCCACCTTCAAGAAGCTGATCTAAGTGCCGCTTACCTTGAGGGAGCCAATCTCAGCGATGCTCACCTCAAGGGAGCTCATTTATGGGCTGCTAAATTCTCATCTGATACTGATTTAGAAGGCGTGGACTGGGGGGACTACATTCTGGGAGATGAAAGAGAGCTGCGAGAGGCAAAAGGAGAAGAAAGAGAAGAGTGCCTTGGTAAGTGGGCAACGGATAACATCTACCGACGCCTCAAGTTATGGTACACCAATGCCGGCATTTCTGACACAGCAGCCAAGTTCTATTATCGTGAGAGAGAAGTTGGCAGAAAAGTTACGAGCCGCCGGAATGACCGCGTAGCAGGATGGCTTAGTTGGGCAGTCTTTGGGCATGGCGAAAGGTGGAGGAGGCTTTTTTTGTGGATAGCAGGCTTTATATTGGTGTTTGCGCTCATTTATTTCGCAATTGGGACGCTAATTCCTAATACTTTTTTGAACAGCCTTTACTACAGTGCTGTCTCCTTCATCACGCTAGGCTATGGGAGCTGGGTAAAAGAAGCCACTGGTTGGGTGAAGGGTTTGGGAGTTTTTGAAGCATTTCTAGGATTTTTTATGATGACATTACTGCTAGTAACCTTCGTTAGAAAATGGACAAGATAAGGGAAGCCTGAAGGGGCTTTGCCCCTTAGAGGCTTTTGTGCAACAAAAGCCTGTTTTGTTACCTAATTGCATATTGGTCCATTTTGTGCAGGTGGCAAATTGAGAACAAAAGGCATAGGCGAGATATGTTGACCACGTCTAGTGAACTGGTTATACAACAATAGTTATATCAAGGTGCCGTCGGGTCATCGAAGGCAATAGTGACCTTTCAGTTCGGCCTGGCCATCTCACTGAAAAGCGGGCGGCCTATGGGTTCTCGAAGCGCCTGCCGTATCGTCTTGAATTATACCCCTAGTCAACCTTAAATAGAATATATACTAATTTGAGGATAGTTTGAGGCTTTATCGTAGGGTTCAGTTTTAGTAAGAATGCCTGTCTTGTGGGGGTTGAGGAAATAGACAAATATTTCTAACAAAGGTAACGAATAAGCTATTGCCAGAGAGAGGAACTAAATCTGAGTGGTTCGGGTCATCATCTAGCTTATAGCCTTATTACTCGTCTAGAAGTAAGTGGATGGGGAAATTTGTGGTAACACGTAGAGATATACGAGATTGCCGCAAAACAGGGAAGAGTGTAATAAAAAAACGCGCTAAGAGTACTGTGGTAGTAAACAAAATAAGCGCGAAAGCAGGAATACAAAGCCAACTATTTAGGACAGCGAGCAGAATCAAGAATGTGCCACCCAAATAAAGAATAGCAAGAGGGGTTAGATATTTTGTGACTCGCAGGCAGTAGGCGAGTGAAAAGTAATTAGTCTCACGCGCTTCTCTAAATGCAAGTTTTTGGTCAAGTCTTGTTTTAAGCCATTCTCTTAGCCTTGGTAAAGCGAAGATAAACGCAAAAGCTGCGAAAGAAAAAATAAGTAAAGAAGGAAATAAATCTTTTAAGAGGTCTGCATCGAAAGAAAAAAAAGGAAATAAACCTTCTACGGGACCTGCCTCCATAGTTCATCGAATTCTTTGCTGTATCTTTGTCCCAGCAAAGGGAATTCCTTGAAAATAAGAGCAATATCAAGTTTCTCGGCTCCAAATTTTCCTGGCTCGTGCGGGCGCTCCAATCTAATGTTATGGTCATCGACCACCATTAAGTGACACGACACCCTTTTCACTTGTTTGATTTTTATCTCTTCCTTTTTCCTATACCACTGAGGTGGGTCTCCTTCAGATATGAACTCGACTTTGACTCCGTTTGTCAAAGCTTTTTCAAACGCATTGATTACTCTTTGCTTCTCAAAAAACCTTGGGTCAAAATCTGTGGCAATCTTTATAGTCCTTTGTGCACCCTCAAAGATAGAGGGTAATTCCCTAAGTTTGTCATCTATTGTCTTATCCAGACTGATGTCATGGTCCCTAGGTAACAGCGCTAAAAGAGTTCCTCCGAAAACGCCTGCGATTATCAATCCAATCATAAGACCTAGCATTTCTCCTCCTTAATTTATGTTCACCGCAATGTTTCTAAAAAATAGAAACCCGCCGACGCAATCTCAAATACCTCCCTTGGCGAATGAATACAATCACAGGTGCCTTGTCTTTTATTCCCCTCCTGCTTTAACAATCTTAGTATATCACGAACTTTACAAAGGGTGTTAATTTCTGTCAATAGGGTTTCGGATTTCCGTTCTTAGCCATAGGCACCAAACAAGAATGGGCAAACAAAGCAGGTCTTGTCGGTTACGACTACAAACCCAAGTCCCAATTCAACGATCCAAGTGCTCGCTGGAAGGCACCTGGAGGTGACATTCGTAGGCTGCAAGAAGTAGCCGGATATTTGGCTCAAGTTTGCGAAGCACGTCACTCTAGCTAGCAAGTATAATTGCACAATCGTCCATTTTGTTCAGCGAGCTTGGGTTGCGCAATCTAGCGGAGTGTTATCCTACTCCTTCTTGACATCACTTCCATCGAGTGTCGTAGCTGCATGTGCGTATCGTTGACAATTTCGTTACCAGCACCTAAGATTATCTTAAGAGTAGATTCTGGGGGGTGTACGTGGTAAACAAAAAGCACTTCACTGCCGAATAGGCGAGGAGGAGGTATCATGAAAAAAAGACACCTTACAACGAACCAGGGCGTACCCGTTATCGATAACCAGAATTCCTTGACCGTTGGCGAACGCGGCCCGGTACTGTTACAGGATGTCCAATTTATTGAGAAGATGGCTCATTTCGACAGGGAACGCATTCCCGAAAGGGTTGTTCATGCCAAAGGGGCAGGAGCCCATGGATACTTCCAGGCCTACAAGAGCATGAAGTCTTACACCAAGGCGAAGTTTCTTCAGGACCCGGCGAAAAAGACTCCTGTGTTTGTACGGTTTTCCACCGTAGTCGGAGGTCGAGGCTCCGCCGATACGGTACGAGACCCCCGGGGCTTTGCCGTAAAGTTCTATACCGAGGATGGCAACTACGACCTGGTCGGAAATAATCTCCCCGTGTTTTTCATCCGGGATGCCATAAAGTTCCCCGATATGGTCCACGCCTTCAAGGGTGCGCCAGATACCAATATACCGTCGGCCTCTTCAGCACATAACCGCTTTTGGGATTTCATATCTCTGACGCCGGAATCGACCCACATGATTACCTGGCTTTTTTCCGACCGCGGCACGCCGAAGAGCTACCGGATGCAGGAGGGGTTTGGCGTCAATACATATGTGTGGGTGAACGCCGAAGGCAAAGCGGTATATGTGAAATACCACTGGAAACCGAAACTGGGCGTGCAGAACCTCGACCGCCATGAAGCAAGCCGCCTGACCGGTGTCGACCCCGATTATCTTACCCGTGACCTTCACGATGCTATCGCCGCAGGGGAAGAGGTTGAGTATGAGCTTAATGTCCAGTTGATGGATATCGCTGATGAGTTGAAACAGGACTTTGACCCACTTGACCCTACGAAGACGTGGCCTGAGGATAAGTTTTCCCTGATGCCGGTGGGTAAAATGGTGCTCAACCGTAACCCGGAGAACTTCTTCGCCGAAGTGGAGCAAGCGGCTTTCTGCCCTGCCAGTATTGTTCCCGGAATTGAGTTTTCGGCGGACAAGTTGCTGCAAGGACGAACATTCTCCTACGCCGATACTCAGCGCCATCGGCTGGGAGCGAACTACCTGCAACTTTCCGTCAACCGTCCCATAGTCCCGGTAGACAATAACCAGCGTGACGCCGCCATGCAGATAGGCCAGCTCAGCGGTCCGGTCAACTACGATCCCAATAGCATCGGCGGTGGTATGCCCGGAGAGGCTCCTGAGGAGGGCACGCCGCGTGCATACCGCCTTGAGGGAGAAGTCACTCGCAGGAAGATAAGCATAACGAATGACTTCGCACAAGCTGGAGAAAGATATCGTTCCCTTAGCAAGATGGACCAGGAACATCTGTTAGATAACCTCATCGCCGACCTTATGCACATTGATAAAGCAATCCGGCAACGGGTGGTTGAGAATCTGACTAAAGCTGATCCCGAATTGGGGCGCTCTGCAGCTAAAGGTGTTAAACTTTAACAGGCTGATGGAAGGTCGGGACTGTTAACCAGTCCGTCAGGCTCCTCCTTTTGGGGCATCATATTGGCGGTCCTTCCAGTGCATGTAACCCAGGATAGCTTTGCCCGCCAGATAGCGCAGGGGTTCCGGCAGCCAGGGAATCGTCCTGCGGTTGACGAAGAACACGTCGGTTAAATCGGTCTTCCGCTCAAGTATCAAGTCGGCCACGGTCAGGCCGTTCAAGTGCTACGTACCAAGAATAGTGGATTCTACGTAGTCACTGGTGCTGATTTTAACAGATTGACAAAAATCGAGGTGGAACATAACATTCTACCATAGTCGGTTTGTTCGAAAGCGACTGAAGCAATACACCGGTTAAAAAAGAGACCTAAACACATACAGAAGATAGAAAGGGAGGTTTTAAAAGATGGCGACGAAAAACGAAGTTATCATCGTGGGGGCAGGTGTCAGTGGATGTTCCATAGCCTATCATTTAGCCAGGCGCGGCATCACTTCACAGATAATTGAAAGAGAAAGCATTGCCAATAGGGCTTCAGGGAAAGCCTGGGCCATCTGGGAATATCCTCCTTCGGTTTGCCTGGCGTTAAGTTTGGTATCCACTGAGAGCGTGATTCCAATGCTAACCGGTGCGGAATTTGAGGACCTAAGGGCTCAAATGCTTGAAGAAAGGCAGAGCATGATTGACCTTCACTGGATTGGTTACCACAGTCTGCCGGAAGCTATCCTTGAATTGCAGGAAAGAGGGGGAATCGATGTGAAGTATCGCGAGTTTCCCTTCTTTCGGATTGCCTTATCGGAAGAGGTAGCGAAGCTGTACAAGGAAAGTCTATCCGTCATTAGAAGCGCCGGCTATGAGGAGGGAGGAGATTGGCTGGAGCCGGATGAGCTAAAAACCATCTTCCCGGACATAAATCCGCAAATTAAGGGAGGTATGTGGTTTCCTGTTTTTAAAGTTGAGCCTTATAAATACACACTTTGTCTGGCACAGGCTGCTGAGAAAATGGGCTGTACTATCCGCAGTGGTGAGGTGGTGGGGTTTAACAGTAAAGGCACAAGGGTCACTTCGGTTGTCCTGGCTAGCGGAGCTAAGGTTGAGGCTGATGAAGTAGTTCTGGCCACGGGTCCGTGGACTGGCCAATCAACCTCATGGCTCGGCAACGAGTTGCCCGTCGAAGTACACAAAGAACAATGTGTAAGAGTCGAGTTGCCTCGCCCGTTCCCTCCTTACGGCATCTGGACGACGAAGGGGGCGATTATTCCCGAATATGACAATAAGGTTGTTATCCTGCACAGTTTTGAGGGATGGCCTGACCTGGTAACAAATTTTGACAGTTCACTGACTGAACAGAGCAGGCTTTCGGCGATAGAAATGGCAACAAATCTGTTCCCTGGGATAGAAAAGGGTACTGTAGTCGAGCACAGGGGTGACCTGGAGTGCTGGGCTCCCGGCATGGAAATGCAAGCCGTACTGGGTCGCCATCCCGAATGGGACAACGTCTATGTGGCTAGCAGATTCAATACTTTTGGATTCGCTCTGAGCCTGGCTGCTGGGCAGCTCATGGCTGAACTCATCGCCAGAGGTGGTCAAGCTCCTTATAGGGTAAAAAAGTTACTCGAGGCTTTAGCCCCGGTGGAACTTAAGGCAAGTAAGGGCTAAGAGCTATTCCTCTAAAATTCGCTCTTCCCCGATTTTGCCTGACCCTTGTGTTGGCTGACCACACAGGTAACACCGGGCTGCGGATTTTAGTAACTTCTTTTTCAATATATACTCTGGGAGCAGGATAGTCAAAGGATTGTACTCGCTCATATGATTGGTGACACTTTAACTTCCTTCTTCGTCATTGCGAGGAAATCCTTCACCTCCAGATTTTGTAGTGCGACCCTTCAGGGTCGTGCAGCACGAGGCTAAAGCCTCGCACTACATTTTTAAACTTTGCTCTGTCATTTTGCATTTTGATTTTTGCCTTTTGACTTTCTTTCAGGTGTCCACCATCTATCCGAACTAGATCAAGGATTGGTGCGGACGATTGAAGTTGTACTCAATAAGCCAGATTGTGTGACTCAACCCAGTTCTTCGTTTAAACTAATCAAAAAGCGGCCAGAAGAGCGGTTTGCAAACCCGTTTTCAGGGGTCGCCCTTCGTGTAATCTTGCCAACTGAATAGTTCTGCATGACAAGCGGTGATAGAAAATTCTGGAGGGAGCACAAGAGGAAAGGCGGCACTTAACACCTATCTACCTATCTTCCATACTTTAGCTTTGCATATATAAGTAGAGCGACGAGAACCGCCCCTATCGCATTCCAAAGAATAACTGGAGTGAGCCTGAGATAAATCCCATAGGCTAGCCAACAAATCATACCCAGTAAAAGCAATATGGTAAAAAGTCTACTTATCTCACGGGCACTTTTTAATTGGAAGACACGGACCAGTTGCGGAACCATACTACTTGTTACCAGCGCTCCAGCGACCAGACCCAAAAACTGTTCTAACTGCAAGACTGACCTCCTTTTGGTGTTCACCTAGATTTAGATTGATTATAGCAGTATGTGATAGTTCTTTCGTGCTCAACTAAATCCGCAAACAGAAAGTAAATGCTACGTCACTTGAACAATGCGTCGGTTTGTTTGGTCAAAGTAGTGCTTCCTTGGGATGACGTCAAGCGGCAGGCTCCGCTTTGTTCAGCATCGGTTTCTATCTTCCTTTCGTTCCCCATACCACAATGGCTATACCTTGAAACAGGCGTCTCGTTTCTACCAGCGGAATTCCGTTTTCACGCCATATTGCGGCGATGCGATCAACAGGACACCGCTGACGAAAGTCCGAGATATTCGGACCCAAGAAACAGCCAACACGATGCCAACCTCGTGAAATGGGGATGGTAACTATGGGCATGACGACCCTATTGTAGATTACCCATAGAGCTCGTATCCAGGAGATTTCTGGAACGCCGAACTCAAGCGAGAGCAATTGCCCGCCTGGTTTCAGTACCCGAGACAGCTCCCGTACTGTTGCATCAGGGTCTTGGACATAACGCAACAGGTAGGTGAAGACAACCGTATCGAAGGCTTCATCAGGAAAGGGTAAATGCTCAGCGCGGCCCTGGATAAGTTGGACTCTGCCGTCCAGGCTTCTACTCTCGACGGCGCGGAGGCCAGCTTCCAGCATTGAGTGGCTAATATCGAGCCCCACGATTTGGCTATTATGGTGGCGGGCAATCTCCAGGGCGACACCGGCTGTACCGGTACATACGTCGAGCACAAGGTTTCCGGGCCGAAGAGCCATTTGCGAGACTAAGAACCTACGCCAACGAAGGTACTGAAAGAAAGTCAACCCTTGCGCCCAAGTGTCGTACGAGTCGGCAATCCCATCGAACAGGTCCTGGGCGAAGATTGCAGTGCTGCCCTCTGATGGAGAGCCGGATGCTGTCCCTGTTGTGCTGACACGGTCCGCAGGGTGGGATTCAACCAGCGGAGCCCATCGGTCCTTTCCCTTCTTTGTCTTCATTCTTTATCCTCCATCGAGCCGTCTTTTCTGCAGACTAGCTCATGAAATTGGCAGTACCAGGATGCTACGAGCTTGGGTAAGTCTTGATTATACGTAAACCACCTGATTTAGGCAACCAACTCCCGTAATTTTGGTTGGACTATACGCTGAAATTAAATAATAGGCTAAAAGTTATGTCTGTCGCCCAGTACCGCCCACTTTACTGGACTTGAACTCTATTACATACCCAATTCTTGAGTAGTTCTAAACTACACGTTTCGTCATTCTGTGTGCGTGAGGTCAGTCCCTCCGGCTAAATTAAAAAGGAGCCAGGAGAGCCAACTTTCAAACCTGCTTTCGGAGGGTCGCCCTTCGTGTAATCTTGCCAACTTTCCCCTTAAAATTTCGCAAAAACAAGGCGTTTCAATTCATCTTGATGAATTCTACGTTTCCCTTTGCAAGCAGTGAATGGGAAATCAAAGGGGGATTTGTTGCCAATACATTTCAAGCCCCTTTCGGGGATTAGTCCTCTATCACCATTTCGTCATTTTGTGTTGTTTGCTCAAAGAGCGTTGGGTTAAGAGCGTTGCTCACCTAAAGGCTGTACCGGGCTTCTAAGGACGGCATATTTCACGCAGTATGTCGTGGAAGTCGGAGAAGGTGTGATGCCCAACCGAGGTGGTACTCAGCAATGTATGTAGATGGTCGGTGGCGAATACAGTGTCAGCAGCGCCGGCCGCCTCCAAATCCGAGAGGCCATCGCCAATGTAGGCGACACGACCACCCCGCTTCCTGAGCCAGACTAGATATTTCTTCTTGAACCCTTCCCTGACAGTGCTCCCGTCAGGACCAACATAAGATATGGTAATGCCGTGTTTAGTAAAGGATGTCCGGGCACAGTGTAACTCCAAGGCGGGGGCGCCAATTCTGTGGAGCACTGCTTCAATATAGAAATCGAGGCCGCTACTGACGATTACAAACCTGATGCCAGCCTCCCGGCAATAATCGACAAGCTCCAAAAAACCGGCTCTTACCTCAGCGTGTTTGCAAGCAAGAGCCTCGAGCTTCTCTCTAGACTCTTTGATGAGGGCATATTGGCGCTTGTTGCTCTCCTCGACAGTCAGCCGCCCGCAAAGGTAGTCAGATTCTATCTTCCGCCAGTTGCCAATGGCAAACTTTTCTCGGAGCAAAAGGCTGATGTTACTTGTGGTTACGGTGCCATCAAAATCGCACTGGATAATCATCGTTTAAACCTACCTCGCGAGGCTCACATCCCGTCCCACCTGTGCGCTGGGCGGACTATTTTGTTTCTGAACTGAGGCATCTGCGGCTATAACCAAGCCTGTAGAAAACCACCAGGTTGGTCAGGATGGCTATCGCCAGCAGGCAAAAGTAGACCTGACCACTGATACCCCCCAGCATTATCAAGAACAACCTTATATCACGCGATGCGATTGAAGGAAGCCCCCTATCAAAAATCAGGCGATGCTCAGGGTCAATGCGGGCTCTGGTATAGCTAACGGAGAGGGTGCCAACGATAGCTAAGAAGCCCACCAGCCAGACCTGGGGATAGCCTTCATGGGACAGCGCCCACAAGGTCATTCCCAGCACTATCAGAGCATCGGCGTAGCGGTCAAGCACAGAATCCAGGAAGCTACCAAATGCCGAGCTCATACCCTTGAGTCGAGCCAGGCTGCCGTCTATTCCGTCAGCAATGGAGGATAGCTGAGCCAGGATGCCACCAAGGATATTGTAGCCCATAAAAAAGCTGGCAAAGGATAAGGCTGCTATACCGAAAGCGCCCCAGGTCGCCTGATTCGGAGTTAACCTTGTCCTGGCTAGCATCCGTGCTAGCGGCTCAGATAACTTCCGATTGATGTGTTTAGAGATAAAGCCATCGTATACGGTGTCCATTTACACCTTATATGCGATGACACGCTTCAGGTCTTCCTCGGTGTCAATATCTGCCCAGAGGGAATCGCCGACATCGCACGTCGCAAACCGGTTCCCTCTGCTTACCATAAACCGAACAACATCACTGATCTCAATATCACTACCAAGCTTGGGAAAGAGTTCGTCTGTGGCGTCCAGGAACTTCTCGGTGAGCAAAAATACGCCGGTATCGAGGGCGTTCCAGTAATCCAACCCCTTGCCGATGTGCCTGATGCAGCCGGAGCTATCTACAACAACATTAGTTGCTTCAACAAGATCGTGCCACTCTGCTGGGGCAAAGTCAACACATAGGGTTTCGGCAATGAGAGCTCTGCGTAAAAGGTGAGAAACCATTCGCGGTTCAATCATGTGGTCGCCCATGCAAAGAACGAAGGGCTCTCCTGCTGCCCAAGCTCTGACCTTGCCTACTGAAATGGCGTTCCCACCATAATAATCTCGATTCGAGATGTACTCCAGCCTCACACCAAGGTGCCTACCGTCACCAAGTGCTCGTCTCACCTCACCCGCCAGGTATCCGACCACTACTGCTATTTGCCTGACTCCCGCTGCGGCCATCGCCTCAATGGGGTACCAGATTAGCGGTTTACCCTGCACTGATACCAGGACCTTGGGATGGATACCCGTTACCGACTGCAGACGGCTACCATCACCAGCGGCCAGAATAACCCCTTTATTCACCTTCCGGTTAAGCATCATGACACGCTACCCTAGCATGAATGGAAATCCTGTAAAGTCCGGTCTGTGATCCGATGGGGCTGCGAATCCACCATCGTCGAAGAGCACGCTAGTCGGTCAATAGTGTACCTAACATGGGATGGCTTGTCAACCAGGCGAGCAGGAATCTTGTTGACTAACTGCAGTGCCATTTTGGGTGTTGGTGGCTGATTGCACAATTCATCAAATTGTGTGCCCCAACCCACTCTCTCCCGGTTAGATTAAGAATGAAAGTTGGTGAGATTGCCAAGCTCCGCAATCCCCGCGGATCCTCCCTCCCACCGGAGAGGGAGAATTATAAGGAATTTTGCAATTGACTATAATATTGCTCCGGTATAGATAGTCGCCCGATTTGAGATACAAAGTCAGGAGGTGAAGACATAGCTACCTTTTCTAAGATAGTAATAAAAGGAGAGCAAGGTAAAGATAACCGTAAGATACATCAGTGCTGCAAGTAGTATATCCGGGCCTACACCAAAAACACACACCACTAACGTTAGCATCTGAAAAGAGTAAGTAATCCTGGCTATTTGGGGAGGAGCAGGAAACTCAATCGCACGGGTGCGTCGCTTCCAGATAAAACTAAACACACCTGCCAGTACTACGAGGTCTCCGGCAATCACAATCGCTGCATAGGGATAGGGATTGAAGGGCATTAAGCCAGTCGTGCGTGACCAGAGTCCGATGATTATTGTCAGAATTACGGTAGGGGTCATGACCAGCCGGTCGGCAGTTATGTCAAAAAGCGCTCCACCCAGGGTTGATTGTCCCAGTCGACGAGCCAGGAAGCCATCCAGCCCATCGGTAGCCCAAGCGATGCAGAGCATAATAGCTGCCAACAGCATTGCCCCTGTTCCACCGTGGCACAAGAGCCAAATGATAGGCGCAACCAGAACGATGCGCACCGCAGTTACAACATTAGGAATGTTAAGCCTCAATGACAATGCATGCTCCGCAGGGTTATTCACCTACCTCAATCCTCCAGCGGTCAAGTTGGCAATGAAATGTATGTTTGCTATCATTACAGTTAGAATCACGATGAGAGGCCAATCCAAAGGGTTCCGTCCCGCGGTAATGCCTCTCCTTTTCATTTAGTGCCCTTATCATACTCCAGCTTGCTTCTGAGGTCACTCATAAATACAATATGGGCATCATTTTTCTAAATAATAATGAAAAACTGTTCTTATTCGGGACCATCAACTTTAACAATTTGTCATTCTTTATAAGATAATCCACCAGGCAATAAAAATCACCGTCGCCAGTGACAATTAAGGATTCCAGGGGATTGATATCGAGCTTTGCTGTTCATCGCCTTTGTCCATTTAGTACTGTCCTGAGTGCCACGAGATTCTTCCCCTTCGGTTCCTTCCTTTCGTCAGGACTCAGGGTCAGAATGACAAGAAGCAAAGGGCTCCGAATAACACCGCCCTTTCGGGGATTAGTTCACCACCGACACCACGTCGAATCGTTACTCCTTCCCGTCCAATATCCTCCGTGCTACGAGGTTATTTTTCTTGAGGCTTCTTCGCCTCTGGAGTAGAACAGGGGGATGAGAAGCAGGGCTGCCATCGAGGAAACCACCATGGCGACCCACATTACCGCCGCTACCTCCAGGTGGATTTGCAGCGGCGACAAGAAGAGCACGGAAAGCCCGATGGCCAGACCGAAGGCGTTAGCCAGTATGGGCTTGCCAACAGTGGAGAGAGCCAGGTCAACGGCCTCTTTGCCTTTATGTCCCCGTTTCCGGAAATAATAGATGCCGGATATGAGGTGGATGGAATAGTCCACTCCCACCCCGATGGCAATGGCAGACAGGTTGGCGGTGACGACGTTGAGGTTGAACCTGCTGATAACCAGCATCCCCATGATGGCAATGATGGTAATGACAATTGGAATGAGAGCCACCAGGGCGGCACGCAACTTCCTGATGGTTACCAGCAGCATGATGAAAATCAGTACCAGGGCAAGTCCCAGGCTGCGGACCTGGCTCTGCACCACCAGCCTGTTCATCTCGTCAAAGAGCACAGGCATTCCAGTTATGACCGTGATTTCAGGGTGTTCAGCGACGAAGCTGTCCAGCAAGCCAATATCTACCGAGTCCAGGTCATCGATTTTAATCATCATCCTGAGGCCATCGTCAGAAAACCACGTTTCCAGATCCTCGTCGTCGATGTGGCGCAGGATGTTGTCCACGACGGCGGGGCTTTCAGGATAACCATGCTGGCCGGTCATCTCTTCGTTGAGGCTGCCGACGATGTCGAACAGCGAAACCACGCTGTGTATTCCGGGCAGCCTCTCCAGGTCCCTTTCATCGTCCAGGACGTCCTCGGCAAAGCAGTGGTCCCTCAGCGTGAATAAACCCCGCGGAGCGGCGATCTCCCCGGCAAGGGGCAGCGCCCCACCGAAGTGCTTTTCCACTTTATCAAAGGTCTGGACGACCTCCGAGTCTTGCTTGAAGAATATCAACTGGTTGGACACCACTTCGAGCCGGGGAATGGAGAAGGCGGATATGCCGATGACAATGGCAAATGCCACTATCACCCTGGTCCTATGCCTGGAGCAGTCCAGGACGAATTTGACCAGGCCGCCGGGTTGGACCTGTGGCGGCACCGTGGGCAATTTTATCCGTAAAAGCACCGCGGGTAAGAAGAATATGGACAGCAGCCCGGCGTAGGCAATCCCCACTGAGACGAAGATGCCCATCTGGCGCATAGATGCCACATCCGACCACATCAGGGAGGCAAAGCCGGCCATAGTGGTTATCGTTGTTAAAAACATTGGCATTCCCACCAGACGCAGTGTTTCCACAGTGAGTTCACGTCGGTCGGAGTAGCGAGAAAGGTTATCTATGAAATGACTGACGTAATGCAGTCCATCAGCGGCGCCAATCACTATGACGAAGATAGGGGAGAGAACGGTGAGCAGGTTTAATTCCTGTCCGCTCCAGAAAATCGTGCCCAGCGTCCACAGGGCAGCCAGACCGGCGGGAATTATGGCCATGACGGCAAGCCTGCGGTCTTTGAGAATCAAGAAAAATACCAGCAGTACCAGGAAAATGGCGCAGGGAGGAAGGATCAATAATATCGTGACCAGGTAGTGCCAGAGGGTGCTTTTTATTACCTCGTTGCCAGCAAGGGAAAGGTTGAGGGCGGTTTCGCTTTCCACCACTTCTTCCAGCGACTTCATCACCTTTGCAGCCGGGGCGTTCAATTCCATGGTGACGATAAGCGCTCCCTTGCTTTCGTCGGAGGAGAGGAGCTCACCGGTGAGAAAGCTGTCGCGGATGAAGTCCTCCAGGATGTCGCTGTGGTATGCAATGAACTTCTGGTCCACGTCGAAGGTGCTGCCCTGCACCAGAATCTCCGATGGAATGAAGCTCTGCACCCGGGATATGCCGCCCATTTCCTCGATATCCTCCTGAAGACGGAAGACATCCTGGAGGTGCTGCTCTTCGAGAAGGGAGTCGTCCTGCTCGATGAGAACCACGATGGTTTCGCCGGTCTGGTATTTCTCGTTCAGCCTGTCGTATTCTTCTACCCTGGGATTTCCTGCAGTAAAGAAATTGAGGAAGTCAGTACTAAGGTCGAAACGGATGAAGGAAGCCAGAGCAACGATGTTCAAGATAATTACCAGGACAAGAATGAGTTTCGCCCTGGCGTAGACGAAGTTGCCGATTCTTTCCATGGAAACGCCTCACCCCTCGGTATCCTGGCCAGGGATACCTGTGCCTTTTTTGATGGAAACAGCTAAGGCTGAGTATAACCCCACTCTGAGCATCGCCTTACTTCAATTTGAGTATAGCACAGAGGAATCGGGTGAGGTATCGCTTATGGCCTTTTAACAAGCCGTCGTGAGATTCCTGGCTTTACGCTCGGAACAAGCTCCGCAATCCCTGAGATTCTCCCTCCCCTTGGCGGGAGGGAGCTAGAGGGATGGGGAGATTCACCCTCACCTTATTCCTCTCCCGTCAAGGGAGAGGAGATTTATGTGAGATTGCCGCGCCTTCGGCTCGCAATGACAGGTGGGAAAGATGCTAGAATGGCAGGGAGCGAAGGGGTCAGGGTCAGGATGACAGGAGGCAAAGGGCTCAGGGTTTCGGCTCACCGCAATGACGCCTCCCTTTTGTCATTGCGAGGCATAAGCCGAAGCAATCTGATGAGGGGTGGCAATCACTGAGGAAATGGCAGATTAGTCCACCATTCTCTACATAACAAAAGGAGCTTTAGTCATTAAAGCTCCTCTTGAATCGCCTTATTCAATTTTACCATCACCCCTACTCTTCCTCTTCACATTTCGGCTGAATAGCCGTTGCTCTATTTTAAAGAGCCTTATTTTACAACAAAGAGCTCAGGGCTTCCTACAGCTCTCCGCCAGCACATTCTGCTACTCATCTCTGAAACTCTACGCCCTCTTACACTGGCGAAGAGCCCAGATCAGGAAAGGCCCAACGGCATAACCAAGCTTGCATCCTTGCCATGCCTCACCTCCTTACCCTTTTGTATATTTGTAGCACAAATAAGGACACAAGTCAAGTTTCTGTGCTCGTTCATATGATTGGTGACACTTTAACTTCCTTTTTCGTCATTGCGAGCCGAAGGCGCGGCAATCTCACGAAAGTCAAAATTCAAAAATCAAAGGGCAAAATGACAGAGCAAGAATAAAAAAGCAGTCAGTAGTCAGTAGGCAACAGTTAGCAGGCAACAGTTAGCCAATGGCTGAAGGCTGATAGCTGATGGCTACTAACTTTGAGATTGCTTCGCTCCGCCCGCAGTGCCACTCCGCTTCACTCACTGCTGGCGGGAGAGGGAGCCACGGCTTTCCGGGGATATGCCAGCTTAGCCAGCCAGATGCTTAATTCATAAAGAACAATTATCGGGGCAGCTATCAACGTCTGGTTAACGGGGTCCACAGTAGGAGTGATAATGGCGCCGAGAACGAAAGCTGCCAACACCGCCCACTTCCTGCCCTTAGCAAGCTTCTGAGGGCTAACCACACCCAATTTGGCAAGTAAGGTGATGACCAGAGGTATTTCAAACACCAACCCAACAGCGAGGAGCAGCCTCACCAGAACGCTGACATAATTGCTCACGGTTATCATTGGTTGAGCGATATCGCTGCCAAAAGTGAGCAAGAATTTAAGCGCTGGAGGGAGAAAGATAAAATAGGCAAAGCAAACACCAGCAGCGAAAAGGATAACAACCAGCGGCATTGAAAAATAGAGGTATCTCTTTTCCTTACTGTTCAATGCTGGAGCAAAAAACATCACCAATTGATAAATAAGATAAGGCAGGGAAAGAGCTATACCGCAATAAAGAGCCACTTTCATATAGGTGCCAAGCATCTCCGTGACATTTATGAAGACCAGATTCATATCGCTCGGCGCCCGTGATTTGAGGATATCGAAAATGTAGAAGGCTAACGGAAAGGAGATGACGATACCCACAGCCAAAGCTATTGCTGATTTAATTAAGCGGCTGCGTAGCTCTTGCAGATGTTCGGTGATACTCAGCTTTTTGTCTTGTCCCACCGTTCGGTGTCAGTACTAACCCCGTCAACTTCTTTGGCAACAGCTACCTTAAAGTCAGTATAGTTTTTCTTGAGCCAGCGGGCCCCTTTGCCCAGTTCCCTGGCCACTCTGGGCAGCTTTTGAGGACCAACGAAAATGAAAGCAAGGAGCAAAATAAGGATTACTTCCCAGAAACCCATATGTGGCACTCCCTCACGCAGAAGAATTTAGCTTTTCTTGGTGCTTTTCCGTTTCTTCGATTTCTGTGCTGGCTTATCCTCATCAAAGTCGCCCTGTTTCGCCTTCTGGAACTCTCTTAGCCCCTGGCCCGCAGAACGAAAGACCTGAGGTAGCTTTCCAGCCCCAAAGATGATGAGCACAATCAGTAAGATAAGCCCTATCTCAAGCGGTCCAGGTGGTCTCATATCACGACTCCTTTCCTACAATTCCCCAGCTTATCCCTAATCACAGATTTTGTCAATTTCCAGTCATAGTTGTCATTGCGAGCCGAAGGCGTGGCAATCCCAGGAAAGCAAAACTCAAAAATCAAAATGCAAAATGACAGAGCAAGAATAAAAAACAGTCAGCAATTAGCCACTGGCTGTTAGCTACTAAATTGGAGATTGCTTCGACACTGACGTGCCTCGCAATGACGGGGGAAAGGGTGCGCCTCGCAATGACAAAAAGGCGTTGCCCCCAATGACAGAAGCAAGGAGCCATGATTGACTTTGCCTTTAGTCGTAGATACACTTTGCCGAAGAACGAGCAGGTACCACAAATGAGACTGGCAAATGAAATATTGGAAGGCAATACAAGGGCAGCGGCAAAGTTAATAAGATACGTGGAAGATGGAGCACCTGATGCCGTTGAGGAACTGAAGAAGCTCTATTTTCATACAGGGAAGTCCTACATCATCGGCATTACCGGGGCACCAGGGTCGGGGAAAAGCACCTTGATAGACGTGCTAATCGATAACTTCAGGAAGAGAAATAAAACGGTAGGTGTAATTGTTATAGACCCATCCAGTCCATTCAGTGGTGGAGCGATACTGGGGGACAGAATAAGGATGCAAAGGCATGCCACAGACCAAGGCGTGTTTATCAGGAGTCTTGCGACAAGAGGATGGCTTGGTGGACTATCCAAAGCTACTATTGATGTAATCCACATTATGGATGCTCTGGGAAAGGATATCATCCTGGTGGAAACTGTAGGCGTAGGACAAGCAGAGGTAGCCATAATGAATTTCGTCCATACTGCTGCTGTGGTGTTAGTGCCAGGAAGCGGTGATTGGGTTCAAACACTTAAAGCTGGTATCCTCGAGATAGCTGACCTTCTGGTCATAAATAAAGCTGAAATGAAAGGCGTTTATGAACTGGAAGCTGAGTTGAAAGCAATGTTGCAAATGAAAGATTACCCCCGAGGAGTATGGGAGCCAAAAATTCTTCTAACCGAAGCGATTAATGATAAGGGTACTGAAGAACTAATGAAAGGGATCTACGAGCATAGGGAGTTTCTGGTTACCACAGGGAAATATGATACCCGCGTTAGACAGAGCAACAAACAGGAATTACTTGAAGTGCTTAAAGCCTCTTTGATAGACACTGTGTTTCAAAAAGTCGATAAAAACGATTATGTGGAAAAAGTGATAGACGACCTTGCAAACAGGAGAAAAGACCCTTATTCTGCCGTTTCCGAGATAATCAATAAGCTAACCGAAGGAAAATAGATACCTAAAATCTTACTTCAAAGGCAGTGAATTGTCCTGAGTAATTTGACCAGCTTGTTTCCACTCCTGTTACCCGAGCTCCAGGGGAACCCACCTTTAGTCGCTCAACCAGTATTTGCAATTGACTCTTATCCCCTTCAGCCTCAACTTCCACAGCACCACCGGGCAGGTTACGAACATAGCCTGTCAAACGCAAATACCTGGCTTCACGGATGACAAAATAGCGGAAGTTGACGCCCTGCACGGAGCCATAAACTTTGGCTGAAAGATGAGTCATGTTTTCCATTTCAGAGTCGCAGTAGCAAAGGGCGAGGTTGATCTAACCGATTCAAGCCAGCCTGACGAGCCAGCGCTACCACCTCCCGAAATTCCACCGCTGAGGTTCGCCGCGATAGGCCAGGAAACTGAAAGGCTTTATAACACGGATGATACTGAGCCATGATGTTAACATAAGTATCGGACGAGACTTCATTGGCAAGGAAGTTCACCACCTCCTTTGTTCCCGCCAGCCCATGTGGCAAAACCAGATGTCGCACCAGAAGTCCCCGCTGCGCTATCCCATCCTCGTCGATTTGCAAGTCACCTACCTGGCGATGCATTTCCTTCACCGCTGCCCTGTTTATTGCGGGATAGTTCTCAACCCCGGATAGCTTCTCGGCAGTTTTTTCATCGCTATACTTCATATCAGGCATGTAAATATCAACGACGCCATCGAGCAACCTGAGAGTCTCTACAGAATCGTAGCCACCTGAGTTATATACCAGAGGAAGCCACAGCCCTGACTTCACCGCTATTTCTAATGCTTCCAATATCTGCGGGACTACATGCGTAGGTGAGACCAGGTTTATATTGTGGCAGCCTTTGCTTTGAAGGGAAAGCATCATGTAAGCCAATTCTTCCTTGCTTGCCCTTTCTCCCTCACCTAGCTGACTTATGGAATAGTTCTGGCAAAAAACACACCTTAAGTTGCAATTGGTAAAGAATATCGTGCCCGAGCCATTCCTGCCTACCAGTGGCGCCTCTTCGCCAAAATGAGGGCCATAGCTGGATATGATTATCTCCGCTGAAGTGCGACATTCACCCAACTCACCGTTCAGCCGGTCCACTCCACAATGGCGCGGGCAAACGCGGCAATCTTGCAACAATGACCTGGCAGCCTCTACCCGCTCAGCCAGCTCACCACTGTGATAAAGGCTTAAATAAGCTGTCACCCCTCACTCTTCCCCGCCCTCTTTCTTTCCTTTCTTGATTACCTCTGCCTCTACCTGGGGCAACATCTCCGGTATTACCTGAGCCTTCTTCGTTGTTTTCTTCGGCTTCTTCGGTTCTCTCCGCCTGAAATCTCGCTTACCCATGATTATACCTCACTTTCGCCCAGGCTAATTGTGATGCTTCCATCTCAGCAGCCTTCTTATTCTTACCTGTGCCGACACCTATGACCTCATCGCCCATGATAACCTCAACGGTAAATCGCTTATCATGCTCAGGACCAGCAACCTTCACCACGCGGTAAACCGGTATTGACATGTTCTCCTTCTGAGCAAATTCCTGCAACAACGCTTTGTAGTTGAGACTCACCTTCTCGCTCTTTATTCTCTCCAGAAAAGGCTCGAGTTGCTTGAAGATGAATCTCTCCACCCGAGATAATCCCTGGTCAAGGTATATAGCACCAATCAGAGCTTCCAGGCCGTTTGCCAGGTTGCTCCGCTTGCTCCTCCCTCCAGTGGCATCCTCACCTCTCCCCATCAAGAACCAATCACCAAGCTTGAGGGAAGAGGCTACTTCAGCCAAAGTATCCTGACAGACCACATAAGCACGCATTGTAGTCAACCATCCTTCACTCACCTCGGGAAATTCGCTGTACAGCCTTTCGGCTACCACAAGTCCAAGCACGGCATCGCCAATAAACTCCAGCCGCTCATTGCTCGGCCAACGGAAGTCCTGGTTCTCATTTAAGTAAGAACTATGCACCAGGGCTTGCAGCAATAAAGTTTCATCGTTAAATGATATACTCAAGGCTTCCTGACACTGGTCTAAGTCGACCATGTGCCTATAAGTATAGCAACAAAAGGCTGGCTCGCTCAACTTTTTGTTATAATTGATTTAGTTACATGAAACGACTTAAACACATAATTATCTACACCGACGGTGCCTGCCTGGGGAACCCCGGACCGGGGGGTTATGGGGTAGTCCTATTATATAAAGGGAATAGAAAGGAATTGTCCGGGGGTTATCGGAAAACCACTAACAACCGAATGGAGATAATGGCGGCGATCATGGGGTTGAAGGCACTCAAAGAGAAGTGCAAGGTAACGCTCTACAGCGATTCCGCATATCTGGTCAAGGCAATAGCAGAAGGATGGGCAAAAAGATGGCGCAAAAACAACTGGCGGCGTAACAAGAAAGAGAAGGCGTTGAACCCTGACCTCTGGGAAGAACTTCTACAGCTATCTGACACTCACCAAGTTGAATTCAAATGGATAAAAGGACATGCTAGAAGTGCTGAAAATAACCGCTGTGATGAGCTTGCCCTCAAAGCTGCTCAGCAGCCAAGCCTGCCCGTTGACCAAGGATATGACGGCAGAGAATGAGACTCAACACCTTTCCAAAATACCGCAAACACCCATCCCACCACCACCACAAATAGCCTCAAGTCCGTATCTTGCATTGCGCCTTCGCATCTCATAGAGCAGCGTGGTCAGGATTCTAGCACCAGTACAACCTAACGGATGACCAATAGCAATACAAGAACCGTTAACATTCACCCTATCATGATCCTTTTCAGTTATCCCCAACTCGATAAAGTTCGCCAGCACCTGAGCGGCAAATGCCTCATGCAACTCAATGAGGTCAATTTGTTCCAGAGAAAGCCCGACACTTTGTAACGCCTTGTTGACCGCGGAAGGAACCGCCTTCCAGGTGTAGCGTGGGTCAGCACCACTAAAGGCAAAAGATTTAAGGTAAGCCATTGGCTCCACGCCAACTTCCCGAGCTTTCTCTGCTGACATCACCACACACACTGCGGCGCCATCATTTTCGCCAGAGGAGTTACCGGCAGTGCAAACACCGCTTAGTACCGCCCTTAACTTAGAAAGCGCTTCCAGGCTGGTATCGGAGCGGGGATGCTCATCCCGGTCAACCAATACTGGCTCACCTTTGCGTTGTGGAACCTGCACAGGAATAATTTCATCTTCAAATTTCCCTGATTCTGTAGCAGCACACGCCCTTTGATGGCTTAGTAAAGCCCACCTATCGGCATCCTCGCGACTAATGCCATGTTGCTCAGCTGCTGTTTCAGCCCAGGACATCATTGTAGGCAAGACACCAAATCTTTCCTGTGGTTGAGACATCATTCTGCCACGCTGCATTCTGTCATACATCGGTATTCCCCACATTGAGCTGTATCCATGTCCTTTAGGCATATCAGCGGTTCCCCCCAACCCCCACCTCACATCACCTGTTATGTAAAATTCAGCCGTGCTCATGCTCTCCACACCACCAGCGACCACAATATCGGCATTGCCACTCTGAATTATCATCGCGGCAAGACACACAGCGTCAAACCCACCACAGCAACGACGGTCAATGGTAATCGCCGGCGTCTCCACTGGCCAGCCAGCTTTGAGTAATGACATCCGAGCAATATTTACATACTCACCACTCTGGTAATTCTGCGCCATGATTACCTCTCCAACTAAGCTCGGAGCTATCCTGGCTCTCTTCACCACTTCATTGAGAACCAGAGCAGCCAAATTATATGCCGGTATGGTTCGTAAAGAACCACCCAAATTACCCACAGGTGTCCGCACAGCACTGGCTATAATTACTTCCTTCAATTCGCCTCCAACGGTAATTAATTTACTGGAAGTGTAGCACATCGCCCACCGCTAGATAAGGACTGGCCCTGTTTGAACTGGATCAAGGAGAGCACAGAGAGCATTGACAAAGGCTTTCTTCAATGGTATGGTGAATAGGAAGGATTATGAAAACGAGGGATGGTGATGGATTATAAACGTGAGTTACTAAAAGGCAATACCGAGTGTTTGCTCCTTTGCCTGATTAACGCTCAATCTATGTACGGTTATCAGCTCATAAAGGAACTGAATAGGCGTAGCAACGGGTATTTTCATTTCAAGGAAGGAACTCTTTATCCAGCACTACACCGACTGGAGAAAGAAAAGCTTATCAAGGGTGCTTGGGAGAAGTCACCCACTGGGCAAGAAAGGCGATATTACCATATAACGGGGAACGGACGCCGAGCGTTATCCCAAAAACTGAGTGTGTGGGAGGATTTCTCTACTGCGATTAGAGCAGTTGTACAACCAAGAACAAGTTAGCATAACAGTGGCAGACAAATTAGCTAGTTACCTGGAGAACCTCAAGAACTGTCTGAAGATTGATTCTGCAGTTAAAGACGACGCCATCCGAGAAATTTCTACCCACCTTGAAGATGCAAGCCAGGAGCTGAAAGAAGGTGGGCTTAACGAAGAAGAGGCATCAAGGCTCGCCACCGACAAGTTCGGCTCAGCTCAATTGATAGCGCAACAAATAAGTGAAGTACATAACCACGGGAGCTGGCAGGACGCTTTTTTCGCCGCCTTACCACATTTTTTGGTAGCCACGCTCTTTGCCTCCTACTACTGGCAGAACACTATTTGCCTGTTACTGGTATTGATAGCAACAACTTGTGCGGTCATCTATGGTTGGCGGCATAACCAGCCACTGTGGCTCTTCCCCTGGCTGGGATACTATCTACTACCAGTAATGGTTACCGGTATTCTTTTAATCTATTTGCCCCAAGGTTGGACCTGGTTAGCGGCACTGGTATATATCCCATTAGTTATGTTTATTGTTGTCTATATAGTAAGGCAAACGACAAATCGAGACTGGCTTTATGTATTGCTTATGCTTATTCCTATTCTTGTGGTATTTATGTGGCTGACTTCTTCAAGTACCGGGGGGCAATTTTTGCCCAGTAGCACGCAGCTTCAGGCGAACACACTGTGGTTAGCGCTTAGTTTCTTCACCCTGGCTGGGGCAACCATTGCCTTCGTGCGGGTAAAACAACGGTGGCAAAAAGCAGTCGCTCTGCTGATTCCAGCAAGCCTGATATTACTTGCAGTAACTCTGGTAAATCGCGAAAGCATTAGCCTGGGTGCTGGGAGTATTCTGATCCTTTCCCTTCTCATCCTAGTCATGCCAGCGTGGATACAGTTGAAGCCAGAACTACGCTGAGTCAGGTTCTTCAGTTTTAGAGGTGACCCTGCCTCGGCGGCTAGGTTTGATTCCACAAACTTGTTTGTGCTTGAAAAGTTTTAGGATAAGATAATCCTAGATGCTCATAAGCAAGTTTAGTAACCAGCCTGCCCCGGGGAGTACGCGCTAAGAAGCCTAACTGGAGAAGGTAAGGCTCATAAACATCCATAATCGTATCAGCATCTTCGTTAATAGAAGCAGCGATAGTCTCCAAACCCACAGGGCCACCATCAAACTTATCGATAATGGCACGTAATACTTTGCAATCTACGTCATCCAAGCCTATGGGATCCACTTTAAGCTTTGAAAGCCCCTCGATAGCTATTTCCTTGGTTACCACCCCATCAGCCATGACCTGAGCATAGTCTCGCACTCTTTTCAATAGGCGGTTGGCTACCCTGGGGGTCCCTCGAGCACGCTGAGCAATCTGTTCCAACCCTTCCTCCATAACTGATACCTTCAGAAAAGCAGCAGCGCGTTTTAGGATCAGCTTTATAGCTAATTCATCGTAGAAATCAAGATGGTACGTGGCTCCAAATCTGTCACGAAGCGGAGGGGTTAACAAGGCAAAACGCGTTGTAGCCCCAATTAAGGTAAAACGAGGTAGCTTCAACCGTAAGCTTCTGGCTGCCGGACCTTTGCCCAAAAAAATGTCAAAAACAAACTCTTCCATTGCCGGGTAAAGCTTTTCCTCCACTAAATGGCTAAGCCGGTGAATTTCATCAATAAAAAGAACATCGCCACCCCGTAGGCTGGTAACAATAGCCGCCAGATCCCCAGGACGCTCTATGGCTGGTCCCGAGCTTACCTTGATGTTAACTCCCATCTCAACAGCGATAATGTGAGCCAGCGTGGTTTTGCCCAGTCCAGGAGGACCACAGAAAAGAATATGGTCTAAAGGATCGCCCCGTTTTTGTGCCGCTGCAATGGCTATGTTTAGATTCTCTTTAACTTCCTGTTGACCAACAAATTCACCAAGATGCTTGGGGCGAAGAGCTAAATCAGTGGGTACATCCTCAGAGACCTGCTTGCCTGAAACTGGCCTCATTCTCCATTTCCCTCCTTATCGGACGAAGCCTGAGTGCCCAGTTGCCAGCCAACTGCGTCTTGTCGGGCACCCAACGTGCCAGCCGGGATAACTCTACCAAGAATAACATTTTCCTTTAAACCACGAAGCCTATCTACCTGCCCTGCGATCGCTGCGTTGCGAAGGACATGATCCGTTTCCTGGAAAGAAGCTGCAGCTAACCAGCTATCTTTATGTAAGCTAACTCTGGTCATTCCCAAAAGAACTGCGTCTGCTATCGCTGGCTCACCACCTTCAGCCAGTACTTTTGCATTCACCTCTTCATAATTAACTCGGTCAATCAACTCCTCAGGTAACAGCTCTGTATTTCCACTAGAAGTAACCCTGACTTTGCTTAACAACTGACGGACAATAATGCCAATGTGCTTATCATGTATACTCACTCCCTGGGAGCGATATACTCTTTGTACTTCATTTATCAAATAATGCTGGACTGCTTCCTTGCCCATAACCCGCAAGACGCTATGGGGGTCAACGGTTCCCTCGGTAAGCCGTTCACCTGCTTTTACCTCATCACCAGATTTAACGAGCAAACGTAAGTCAGGTGGTGCAAAATACTCCTTTTCTTCCCTCTCCTTCCGTCTAATGTAAAGACGATCATTCTCAATCACGACTTGTCCCGCAGTTTTTGCCACTATAGCCTCTGATTTCACTATCGGCAATTTCTTCTTAGCTTTACCCGGGGATACTTCAGGATGAAAGAGTACAGTACCGGCGTCAACCAGCTGCCCCTCTTCCACAGCTAATTTCGCTTCGGGAGGAAGTAGATATTCGTCCTGATAAAGCTCTGAACTAACTACTCTAATCACGTTCTCTTCTTCACTGGCAACCACTTCAGCAATGCCATCGATCTCAGAGACGATAGCACCACGTTTTGGTATCCTCGCTTCAAGAAGTTCTTCCACACGAGGCAACCCACTGGTGATATCAACACCTACCACACCTCCAGTATGGAAAGTTCGCAGGGTAAGCTGGGTGCCTGGTTCACCAATGCTCTGAGCAGCAACAATGCCTACAGCAGTGTTAAGCTCTACTGGCTTCCTTTTCGCTAAGTCTCTACCATAACACCTTTGACAAACACCGAACCGAGAATGGCAACTAAGAGGAGACCTTACGTATACTTGAGTGATATCAGCCTCAACGATGTCTTCAGCTTTCTGCTCATCAATTTCCTCGTTGCGGTCAACGATTACCCTCCCTGTACCAGGCTCAACGACCTTATTTGCAGCAAGATAACCAATAATTCGTTCCCTAAACGGAGGCAAGTATTCTTCCTCAGCTTCCTTTAGTATCCAAACCCCTTCAGTGGTACCACAATCCTCCTCAGTTATAATGACGTCCTGAGCTACATCTACAAGACGTCTAGTAAGGTAACCGCTGTCCGATGTTCTCAAGGCAGTATCTGCTAATCCTTTACGGGCACCATGAGTGGAGATAAAGTATTCCATAGGTGATAAGCCATCACGAAAACTGGACTTAATGGGAAAGTCTATTATCCTTCCAGACGGGTCGGCCATTAACCCACGTATTCCTGCCATCTGTGTTATCTGAGAGATATTTCCCCTCGCTCCTGAGTTAGCCATCATGGAGATTCCTCCAAGAGGGTCTAAGGATTGCTCTACACGGTCAGTAATCTCATAAGTGGCTTTCATCCATGTCTCAACAGTCTTTTCATAAAGCTCGTCTTCAGTAATCAATCCCTGACTGAATTGTTCCTCCACAAGACGAATTTGCTCCTCAGCCTCCTTGAGAAGCCTACTCTTATCGGACGGTTCATTAATATCATCTATCGCAATAGAAATACCTGACTTTGTAGCGTAGTAATACCCCAATCCTTTGAGATCATCAAGGATAGGAGCTGTAGCCTCGTCACCCAGCAAGCGAATACACTCAGACACCAATGATTTTAAGGATGCTTTGTCCATTACTTTGTCATAGACACGAAGCTCTGGAGGCAACACATCGTTAAATAAGATTCGCCCCACCGTAGTCTCCATTTTCCCTAAGCGCTCATCTCGTACCGTAATCTGGGCACCAAGCTCAATAAAACCTAACTCATAAGCAAGGCTAGCTTCCTCCAGATTACTGAATACTTTTCCTGTTCCTTTAGCTCCAGGCTTAACCACAGTGAGATAATAGCACCCAAGGACTATATCTAAACTAGGCACAGCTATCGGCTCACCAGAACTTGGCGACAGCGTATTGAAAGTACTGAGCATAGACTTCCTGGCTTCTTCCACCGCTGCTTTGGATAAAGGGAGATGGACTGCCATCTGGTCACCATCAAAATCAGCGTTAAAGGCAGCACAAACGAGAGGATGAATTTGAATGGCATCACCATCAATTAACACCGGTTCGAAAGCCTGGATGCTCAACCGATGTAGTGTAGGAGCACGATTGAGTAACACTGGACGCTCTTTGACTACTTCGTTGAGCAAATCCCAAACTTCTGGATTACCCCTTTCCACCAGGGTGCGAGCGACCTTTAAGTTATTAGCATGGCCCAACTCAATAAGCCTGTTCATCACAAAAGGTTTAAATAGCTCCAAAGCCATGCGCCTTGGCAATCCACATTGGTGAAGCTTGAGATTGGGGCCAACAACGATTACTGAACGTCCACTATAATCCACCCTCTTTCCCAAAAGATTTTGACGAAAGCGACCTTGTTTCCCTTTAAGCATAGCCGATAGAGATTTCAGTACATGCCTGGTTCCGGTAGTGACTGGACGTCCTCTCCTCCCATTATCAATAAGAGCATCGACGGCTTCCTGTAGCATTCGCTTTTCATTACGGATAATGACCTCTGGCGCACCTAACCCTATGAGACGACGGAGACGATTATTGCGATTGATGATACGTCGATAAAGGTCGTTAACATCACTGATAACAAAGCGACCACCATCCAGTTGAACTACAGGGCGAAGTGCCGGAGGCAGTACCGGAAGCACAGTTAAAACCATCCATTCAGGTTTATTCCCACTAGCTTTAAAGGCTTCCACCAGCTGTAGCCGCCTGCTTAACCTCTTACGATTTTGCCCAGAGGCACCCTGTAATTCGTCGAGAAGTTGGTCATGCAAGCTATCAATGTCAACGTCCTTCAATATCTCTGAAATGGCTTCAGCTCCGGTGCCAACTCGGAGAATATCACCATGTTTATCCCTAAGTTCCTGATACCTCTCCTCGGTAAGTACTTGATGTTTCTTCAGACTTTTTGCTTCCTCCCTCCTCGCCTTCCATTCCTGTTCAATCTCTGCCCTATCCTCATCAATCTTAGCCCTTAGCTGATTTATCTCCTTGATTAAGTCTTCATCTTCGGGGGCTGCCTTCAATTTGGCTTGCAACTTGCCAATTTGCTTGTTCACCTTCTTTTCTTGCTCGGCTATTCGTCGATCTCTATCTTTATCAAGCTGCTCAAGCTTCTTCCCACGAACTTCCTCATCAATGGAAATAACGATGTATCGCGCAAAGTAGATGACTCCTTCCAAGTTTCGAGGCGAGACATCGAGGAGGAGACTGATTGGGCTGGGCACAAGTTTGGTAAACCAGATATGGGCGACCGGTGCCGCTAGCTCAATATGCCCCATGCGCTCCCTTCGCATACTAGATGGACCAACTTCAACACCGCATTTCTCACAGACGACGCCTTTGTAGCGTACCTTCTTATATCGCCCGCAATGGCACTCATAGTCTTTGACAGGACCAAAAATCTTCTCACAGAATAAGCCGTCCCTTTCTGGCTTTAATGTGCGGTAATTTATGGTCTCCGCCTTAGTTACTTCACCATGAGACCAACTCCTAGTCTGCTCTGGCGAGGCAAGGCTTATCCTAATAGCGTCAAAATCATCAAAATCAGACATTTCTTCTTACACCCCGATTTCTTATTCCAGCTTTGAATCTTCCGAAGTGTCCACTGCAGAGAAGTTTACCTGCTTCCTTCCTTCATTAAGCAACTCCACGGCAAGGTTTAAGCTACGCAGTTCCATAAACAGCACCTTACATGCTTCGGGGATGCCAGCATGATGAATATCTTCGCCTTTAACGATAGCTTCGTAAGCTTTCGAGCGACCAGCAATGTCATCCGATTTTATACTAAGCATTTCTTGAAGTGTATAAGCTGCACCGTGACCTTCCAGCGCCCACACCTCCATTTCCCCGAAGCGCTGACCTCCAAATCGAGCTTTCCCGCCTAAAGGTTGCTGGGTAACAAGCGAATACGGTCCGGTAGACCGAGCATGCACCTTGTCTGAAACAAGGTGTATCAACTTCATCATATAAACAACACCAACAGTCACGGCCTGGTCAAAAGACTTCCCAGTCTGGCCATCTCTGAGCTCCATTTTCCCAAAGATAGGTGGATAAACTCTTCGCTCTTTGTAAGTCTTCTGCACTTTTTGTTCCAATTCATCCCCTCTCAAATCCCGAGAATTTATGTCTAAATCTTCGAGCCATAAACGCAAAGCAGCTTCTCTTGCCTTTCCTTTATGTTTCCCAGCGATCACTTCCTCTATCTCTCCCCTATCAAGTCCTCGAGCGGTGAGCCAAGCATCGATCTTCTCAAAATCAGCTACCCCGTCAGTTAAGCCATCTTGATGTAGAGAGACAGCGCCAGCTTGCCATGCTATCCAGGACATGGCTAAATAATCTTCAATCCCAGCAATGTCAACTCCATCAAAAATGGGATTAATCGCTTTGAAGCCCAGAATGTGAGCTGCCCAGCCTAAATGAGCTTCCAAAACCTGCCCCACATTCATTCGAGATGGAACACCTAGAGGATTAAGGACAATATCTACAGGTGTACCATCAGATAAGTAAGGCATATCTTCTTCAGGTAATATGATTGAAACAATGCCTTTATTGCCATGTCTGCCCGACATTTTATCGCCCACTGATATCTTGCGTTTCTGCGCAACCCATACCCATATAATCTTATTCACGCCGATTGGCATTTCAGCATTGCTGCCACGAGAGACTACCTTTACATCAATCACCTTCCCCGCTTCACCAGCCGGCACCCTGAGAGAACTATCCTTTACCTGGCGTGTCTTTTCCCCGAATATCGCACGTAATAACTTCTCCTCTGCAGAAGGCTCAGTTTCGCCCTTAGGGGTAATTTTCCCCACCAATATATCGCTAGCGCTTACTTCAGCTCCTATCCGTATGATGCCTTGCTCATCAAGCTCGCTAAGGCTTTCTTCACTTACATTTGGTATGTCTCTGGTAATTTCTTCAGGACCAAGTTTCGTGTCACGCGCCTCAATTTCGTGTTTCTCTATGTGAATAGAAGTGAAAACATCGTCTGTGACTAGCCTTTTACTAATAATAATGGCATCCTCAAAATTGTATCCTCGCCAACTCATAAAGGCACAAACAGCATTTTGCCCCAAAGCAAGCTCCCCTCCCTCCATTGCACAACTATTAACGAGTGACTGTCCTTTCTCAACCTTGTCCCCCTTACTTACTACGGGATACTGGTTAATACATGTTCCTTGATTAGTTCTAACAAACTTACTCAACTCATAAGCATGTTCCTTGTCTTCACCACCCTTAATTATGATTTGCGAACTAGTGGCTGAAGTCACTACACCATCACAGGGAGAAAATATTGCCTGCGCACTGTATTTAGCTACCTCTTTTTCCATACCTGTAGCTACCACGGGGGCCTGGGGAAATAACAAAGGCACAGCTTGACGTTGCATGTTGCACCCCATCAAAGCACGATTGGCATCATCGTGTTCCAAAAACGGAATAAGAGAGGCAGCAACGCTGAATATCTGTTTGGGAGAGACATCCATAAAATCTACCTTATCAGCAGATTCCTTAAAATATTTGCTACCTTTCTTAACTTCCACCCTTTGCTGGATAAACTCACTCCTGCTATTAAGAGGAGCATTGGCTTGAGCAATGGCATATTGCTCTTCTTCATCGGCAGTCAAGCAAGCAACTTGCTCAGAAACAAAGGGGACTATTTTAACTGTTTGTATGGATAGAGAGGTAAGCTTACCAGCGATTCCTTTGGTGACCAATGTCCCTGAGCGGATTACAACCTTACCACTATGGTCTGTCACATCTTCCCATATTGTTCTTCCCAACAACTCATCTTCAATATTTGGAACCTCACGAATAACCTTACGGTAGGGGGTCTCTATAAAACCGTACTTATTGACCGAGGCGTAAGTAGCTAATGAACCAATGAGTCCAATGTTCGGTCCCTCCGGTGTCTCTATGGGACAAATACGGCCATAATGTGAATGATGTACGTCTCGAACTTCAAAGCCGGCCTGCTCCCTCGATAACCCTCCAGGTCCCATGGCAGAGAGACGCCGTTTATGAGTTAGTTCAGCCAATGGATTAGTTTGATCCATGAATTGAGATAGCTGAGACCTGCCAAAGAACTCCTTCATAGTGGCTACTATCGGGCGAATGTTAATTAACGAAGCTGGAGTCGCTTCCTCAGGACCAAGAATGCTCATCCTTTCTTTAATAGCTTTCTCTAACCGCAGTAACCCAACCTGAAATTGCCTCTGTACCAGGGCACCTACTGTTTGTGCCCGCCGATTGCCAAGGTGATCAATGTCATCGGGGATATCTTCATGCTTATTGATCAAGATAATGTGACGGACTATTCCCACCAGATCATCGGGGGTCAAGCCAAGCTGGTCTTGAGAAAGGTCAAGTCCTAGTTTCTTATTAAGCTTGTAGCGCCCTATTTTCCCCAAGCTATAACGCCGTGGATTGAATAAGAAGTTATTCAGCAATGATTGAGCACTTTCAAGGCTAGGAGGATCACCAGAAGAAAATTTACGGTAAATATCAACCAAGGCATTAGCTCTAGTTCTAATCAAAGGGTCTCGCTCTATTGTGGAGCGAATGAATGGATGATCAGGCAAATTATCTACATCTCGGAACTGGTTAATTAGCTCTTCGTCAGTTTCATAGCCTATAGCACGCAATAAAGTGGTAACAAGCATTTTTCTCTTCCCACCTAACCTTACTGAGATAACATGACTACCAGAGGTCTCAAAATCAAGCCACGAGCCATGCTCAGCAACAAGCTTGGCAAAACACAATTCACGTCCACTAGCAGGATCCCTTTGCAAAGTGAAATAAACGCCAGGAAAGCGGCTTAATTGGTTTACTACTACCCGTTCCACCCCAGAAATAATAAAAGTTCCTCTATTCGTCATTACCGGAAAATCGCCAAAAAATAACTCCTGCTGCTTAATCTCTCCCGTCTCTTTGACTATTAGCTGAACGGTGACATCGAGAGGAGAAGAATATGTTATGCCTCGCGCAAGACACTCTTCAGCAGAGTGCTTTGGCTCATGGAACTGGTAGTCACCGAAGTGCATCTCTAATTTATTACGCGTATGGTCCAAGATAGGGGAAATTCCTTGAAAAAGCTCCTTCAAACCTTCTTCTTGAAACCAACGAAACGAATCAAACTGAACCCGAACAAGAGGAGGAACCCCAAGAACCTCGGGAAGTTTGGCAAAGGACTTTGTTAAACTATATCCAGGTACCGACAAAACAGCCACGGTTTTTACTCCTTAAAATAAAATTCAAAAAAGCTACCCTAAGGCCTTCAAAGTGTTGTAATATATTTAGTGAGGGAATTTAGACCTGATAAAAATTGAAAGGGAAGAAGAAGCATAAGCTAACCCGTCAGTCTAACATCCCTAAAAAATTTTGTCAAGCCCCCTAGCCCAGAAAAACTATGGTTGAACACACGATAAGATTCGGCACAGATGGATGGAGAGGAATTATAGCCGAGGACTTTACCTTCAACAATGTGCGTATTTGCTCCCAAGGTATAGCTAATCACGTCACCAGAAAGAGATTAAATCAAAGAGGACTGATCATTGGCTATGACACACGTTTTGGCTCTGAAGACTTTGCTGCCGCTGCTGCCGAGGTGATTGCTGGCAACGGTATCAAAACCCACTTATGCCTTAAACCAGCCCCCACACCAGTGATAAGCTACACTGTTACCGCCACTAAAGCTGCTGGGGCTATTATCATCACCGCAAGCCACAATCCAGGACAGTGGAATGGATTTAAATACAGATCAAAGGAGGGCGCCAGCGTTTCAGACAAGGTCATTAGCGAGGTAGAAAAAGAAATTGCCTCCGTTGTCCGTAACAGGGAAATCAAAAAAATCGCTCTGCCTAACGCTCTAAAGAGAGGGTTGATAGATTATCTGGACCCTCGCCCTATCTACCTCGATCATCTAAAACAGCTTATTAATGTTGAAGATCTGCGTCACCAAAAATTAAACATAGTTGTTGACTCCATGTATGGGGCAGGAGCAGGATATTTTGAGACAATTCTCAAAGGCCAAAATGTGAAAATTACTGAAATTCATGCTGAAAGAAATCCTCTTTTCCCTGGTATACAACCTGAACCTATCGCCAAAAACTTAACCAGCCTTTCTCACCTAGTAGTTGAGGCAAAAGCCGATATTGGATTCGCCACCGATGGAGACGCTGACCGCATTGGCATCATAGATGAGAAGGGAGAATTTTTGAACCAACATCAGGTCTTCGCTCTGCTATGTCTTTATTTATTGGAAGTTCGCGGCGAGCGAGGTGCCATAGTAAAGACGCTGACCTCTACCAATATGCTTTCCCGCCTTGGGCGAATCTTCCATGTCCCTGTGTACGAAACACCAGTGGGATTCAAATATGTCGCTCCGCTAATGATACAGAAGAAAGCAATGATTGGTGGTGAGGAAAGCGGGGGCTATGGCTTCCGAGGGCACATTCCAGAGAGAGATGCCGCTCTGGCTGGACTTTACTTTCTCGATTTCATGGTCAAAACAGGCAAGACACCTTCCCAATTGCTCGATTATCTTTACAGTAAAGTCGGCCCTCATTACTACGACCGCACCGACTTTCACATTTCTAAAGGCAAACGCCAAATAATTTTGAATCGGCTCACTTCGCTTTCCGTGAACAACATAGCTGATACAAAAGTAAGCAAGATAGACGCCACTGATGGTTTTCGCTTTCTCCTGAATGACGAATCATGGCTACTCATCAGATTTTCAGGCACAGAGCCACTGGTTCGCATCTATGCTGAGGCTGGTAGCCCTGAGAAAGTAACAATGTTGCTGCAAGAAGGTAAGAGGCTAGCAGGATTATGATTGACCTTGACGACTTAGAAATATACCAGCACCACGACCCTGATGGGATGCGAGGGCATATCCGAAAGCTGCCACAACAATTGCGTGAGGCATGGCAGAAAAGTAGCGAATTTATCTTGCCAGCTAATTTCGCCAATATAGATAAGATTACCATCTGTGGCATGGGGGGCTCAGCTATCGGTGGACAATTACTTGAAAGCTTTGCCTCTAACCTAACTAAACCAATTATCTTCATCCGTCGGGGTTACGACCTGCCAGCTTTTGTTGATTCCAAAACTTTGATTATTGCCTCCAGTTACTCAGGAAACACTGAGGAAACGCTCTCCAGCTTTACCCAGGCTATGGACATAGATTGTCCTAAAATAGCTATCACCACTGGTGGCAAATTAAAGGACTTGGCAAAAGCAAAGCAGGTCCCAGTCTTCACCATAGATTATGCTTGTCAACCCAGAGCCGCCTTGGGTTACAGTTTTATCCCTTTAATATCGCTACTGGCAAGATTGGGATTTATAGAAGGTAAGTCGGCCCAGTTGGATGAAGCAGCTCAAGCACTTGAAGCACTTTCAGATAAATTAGCCGAGGATACACCTACATCCCGCAATTCAGCCAAGCAGCTCGCTCAAAGGTTATTTGGTAAGTTGATAGTCGTCTATGGTGCTGGTATCCTCTCCCCGGTAGCGCAACGCTGGAAGGGACAATTCAACGAAAATAGCAAAACGTGGGCCTTTTATGAAACTTTCTCTGAACTCAATCACAATTCTGTAGTTGGTTATGAATTCCCCGAGGAAATGGCAGATAACATATACGTAATTTTGCTTCGCTCACCATCCTTACACCCAAGAATCCTGGCTCGCTATCAAATAACCAGTGATATTTTACAGAAAGCTAAAGTTAAGCATGAGATTATCGATAGTCAAGGCGAAGGCAAGCTGGCTCAAATGATGAGTCTTGTATTCCTCGGAGATTGGACAAGTTATTACTTAGCAATGCTGAATCAAGTTGACCCCACACCGGTGAAAATGATTGATTACCTGAAAGAACGGCTCGATAGTACGAAATGAACACTGGCGGAGGGAGTGGGATTTGAACCCACGACCCCAATTTCTCAGGGTAACCGCTTAGCAGGCGGCCGCACTAGACCACTATGCGATCCCTCCAACTGGAGCTAGGGTTACAATAGCCATAACTTCTGAACTGGCTTTCAGCTTGACTACCTAGCACCACAGCTTCCACCAAAGGCAATTGTAGCAATAAAGCCCCCTCGCCCACAACTGAACATACTGCCAGGCAACAAACCCATGAACTACTTAGACGATGTTAACACTGTTTGCACAAAACGGACGGTTGTAATACTAGGAGGGAAGTTTCTATGCAAAATTATGTAAGCTTGCCACATAACGATACAACGATATTGACTGCAATCTCGCCTCCCGTAGATACTTTAATTGAACCTGTAACCGTCCTTGGGAGGCTGGTTAGTCTTAGGACTCGCCTCCCTGCCCTTTTACCGCCATTTTCCCTAATTGGTTTTAACCAACCCTAAGGGCAAATCAGCCATTGCAGCGTTGGCCTCCTTTGCCTCGCTTTTCACTATCCCCACAGGTCTTAGCATCATCTCAAGCAGGTTCTTACTTTTCTTCGTCTTTCCTGCCCTAAGCACTGGTCTTCTCTTTCTCTAAGAAACTTGTTCTAATTGGTTGTGCCCACAGTGATGACTATTTCATTCCCCATTTATTACAGCCATTAACTATGGCTTCAACACAACGTGTTTTCTATCCTGTCCCTTATTTTTCTGTTCCACTATCGCATCCATATTGTTATGGACAGCTTCAATCGCATTGGTGATGGTATTTGTTCTTACCACTATGCAGACAAATTTCTTAAGCAACCTCGGAAGATTAGGGCCAAATTTTCTGCCCACAACAACATCCACATTTTCCAAGACTGAAGATGTAGCTTCGGCCTTCTCTGGGTCTCCATGTTTCATAGATTCATCCCCCTTGAGCTTCACATTCCCTATTCGTTCGACAAGCTCTTCCTTGCCGTTGGAGAATCTGTAAACATGGAAATATTTCGCCATGCCTACGTGATCATTGTTCAAGTTCTCACCATCATCCGTACCGAAAGCTATCAAGAGCTCCATGATTTACCTCCCTTTCAAAGAATAATTCTTCTCACCGGCACGTATTGGCACTTCAAGCCAGTTCTCTGGGGGCACAAAAGGGCAAGTGTAATCTTCACTGTACACGCACCATGGGTTGTATGCTTTGTTAAGGTCGAGAATCCATTTCCCCTCTACAGTTCGATCCCTATCAGGTTCAAGATCGAGATACCGCCCTGCACCATATGTTTCCTTGCCAGAAGTTGCATCTCTGAAAAGAATAAACAGCCTCTCTTCCGCAGGATCGCTTTTGTAAGCCTGAATTGCCTGCTCTTTGTCGCCGACCTTGAACCGAAACTCACCCCATCGAAGGAAATCTTGCTCCTGACTCTTCGTGTAAGCCATCCTTACTACCCTCTTTTCTTCATGCTCATGAAGTTCGAGTTCAAATCTATAAGCAGGATCAAGAGGAAAATAGTCAAGTCCTTCAAAGCGCCTACGATCTTTAGGAGGTATCGGTGATTGCCAATGTTCGGCAAAGAATCTATCCTTCATTTCACGCTCTCGTTCAAGACCCTCTTTCCATTCCGAGATTTGCATGATAGGTTCACCTCCTTCTTTCCGAGTGATTTTTATTTTAATTTGAACTTAGCTAGCTTCTCCTCCATCCCCTTTCCATACCTCTTCCATCTCTTGGCCCTCTCCCTAAGCCTCTGCCCATACCCCTACCCAGCCCCGGACTAACCTGAGGAGATTCAGTTTTCCCATACCCAGAGCCTGCTACGGTCTCACCTTCAATATGAGGAATAGAGAAAACCCTCTCTGTTTTTTCGCTACCGCAATTGGGGCACTTCACTCCTTCATCCAGCTCTGAGAAACGACGAAAAACTTCAAACATCTTTCCACATTCTTTGCATTTATAATCATAGGTGGGCGTAATCCCTCCTTTCATTCAGGTTTTGCGCATAAACATATTCGCAGTTTTCAAAATTATTCCCCACCTTCAAGTCACTCAAAGAAACATTTTGCACCTGAAATTCCAAGCTATGAAGGTATTCGACAAGATCTTCAATAGATTGGCCTAGTTGCTTCAAGAAATCGTGGTGGATCTCACAAAATATCTTGACTTTGTTTTTCCGTAAGGTTTCTTTGGCTCCCTTAAGGACCAATAGCTCGCTGCCTTCACAATCCATATTAATCAAATCTATTCTCTCTAGCTTCTCCTCACTTAAGAATCTGTCTACAGTAGTAGTGGAGACATCGAACTTTCTTGCTCCTTCTTCAAAAACGATCCCACTCGAAAGCCCCTTTTGGTAGAAATAAGCTCTACCTACCTGATCGGTCACTGCCAGTTCACAAACCTTAACGTTTTCTAACCTATTAGAAGATATGTTTTTCTTCAGGATATTAAAATACTCAGGAACTGGCTCAAAAGAATAAAGCTTACCTTTTCCTCCCATTCTCTTTGCTACGGCCACAGTGGTAACACCTATATTTGCGCCAATATCGATGGCGTTCATTCCTTCTTCGACAACTGATTCCAGGAATTTTACTTCTCCCCGTTCATGAGGATTATCTTGTAGAAAATTCTTGAAGGCAGGTGAATTATAAAGAAAAAGCTCTATTGCCATTCTTAAATAGCTCTTCTTACCCCATCCCCAAATTCGGGAGATAACTTTTAATAATTCTCAAATTGAATTTGGAAAGGACAAATTCTTCAGGTTCTCTTTTCAATAAAAACTCAAAGGACTTTTTTATCAATTCTTCTTTGGTAATCTTATCCCGTGTTAACTCTCAACGATAACTATCCCCAAAGTCAGCATATACCCTTCGTCGTTACCTTAAGTCCGCTTATTGCTTCTTACAACAGAAACACCGCCCGGCGTTAGATCAACCCTGTTACCTTCTATTTGTATAAAATATGAACTATTAAGGAAATTGAGATGATAACTCAGCGCAGGTCCCGTAACTCCTACTCTTTCGGAAATTTCATTTATTTCTAAAGCTTTTTCTTCTAAAACATTTAGAATGTTTCTTCGAACGGGATTTTTTATGGCTTCGAGAGAACATGCACCTCCTGCAGAGCCTTTCCCTTCCACTAACTTGTTAACTAACTCTTGCATCCATCTCATTGTTTCCTCGTCGGTCATTTCTCTAGGGTCTCGTCGAGTAGAATCCATTTCAACCTGTCACAGCGATAGACATTGTCTATATATATGTCCTTCTATGTCATTTCTTTCCGTTACTCTACTTTGGCTCTTGCCTTATTTTTAGATTCCAGCATATCAGCAATTTGTTTAATACCATCAACATCCATATTAAATTCGTTACCAGCTAAACCAGAGATAAATATCTCTTTATTTTCCGGGATAATAGCTATCACCTTCTTTCTATCTATTGCATTCAAGAGGAACTCCTCTGTTTCCTGGTTAGCAATCCGATTCAGTATATAATAGACAGGCTTATCAACTTGCTGGCCCAGTTTAGATACTTTCTCGGCTAACAGAATTGATTCTCGAGATGGATCGATGATGAAAAAAAGAATATCGGCTCCCTTTTCCACTCCTCTTCCAAAGTGCTCTATTCCAGCATCGGTATCTGCAATCAGGAATTCTTCGTCCCCTAAATCGAGAATTTCCAGAAACTTTGAAGAAAGAGCATTAATTGGACAGGCACATCCTTCACCGAATTGATAAATTTTCCCCATCGACAAGAGTTGGATATTCCCTTTCTCAGTTAAATAATCTCTAGGTAAGTCATCTAGCCTCCATTTATCTTTCATCTCTTTGGTTTTTTCAAATAGAAGGTTTTTGCCCCCAAAGTAATTCATAAAATCCTCAGGTTTTTGCATTCCTAACCGACTATGAAGACCAATATTCGACTCATCGCTGTCAACCACCAACACCTTATTTTTTCTTGCAGCCATCTCTCTAGCTAAAAGAGTCACAACTGTGCTTTTCCCGCATCCTCCTTTACCGCAGATCAATATTTTCATTTACTTTCCTCCGTTCATTAGTATTCTTTCTCAAAACCCTCGGCGATTAAGGAATACACTATTCCTTCTTCTCTTTTTATCTTCCACGCCGAACTCGGCCCATGCCACCACCACGACCCATACCTCGGCCTGGACCCATGCCCCGGCCTCTGCCTAGACCTCGGCCCATACCTCTTCCCATGCCTCTACCTCCACTTAATCCAGGTTGGTAAAATCCATGACCAGGGCCAAATTGCGGAATTGCTTCTTCAGGAACTCTGGTTCCCATAATTTCACATACCTTAGCAGCCACCTCCGATCCACCGCTAACACATCCATAACATGGTGCCTTTCCTTCAGCTACTGCCCTAGCAAATTGCCCACAACTTTTATATCCACACCGCTGATCATCTAATTTAGGCAAAACCTCGTAGATTTTCTTTATCTTTTCTTTGATATCCTTTTTATCTGTCACTGTCCATCTCCCTTCCATTCTCGATATTCTAAAACCTCATTTATTCTACTGCTATGTTTAGGTTCTTCAGACTTTTTTGGTTTTAAAACCCGCCCGATTTCGACGCATGCTTTTTGCTTTATTTACCAAAATTCCTGAAGAGCCTAAACTATTTATTCATTTGCTTCCCGTGAATTCATTGCTTCTCTTGCCTATGCTCAATTCATACCATTCGTATCGCTTTTAAAGGACATGCAGCTGAACAAGAGCCACAGCCTACACACATAGATGCATTATACATAGGAAAATCATACGGTTGTTCTTGAAAGAATGCCTTATGTGGACATGCATCACCAGCAATACAAATCCCGTGGTCACATCCTTCAGGATGGCACTTATTAAAATCTATTGTTGGAATTGGGTTTATAATCATTTTCCTGTCCCGTTTACAAAAGGGGTGAGAAGATTAGGGCCAAATTTTCTGCCCACAACAACCTCCACATTTCCCAGAACGGAAGATGTAGCCCTGCCTTTCTCTGGATCTCCATGTTTCATAGATTCATGCTCATGAAGTTGGAGTTCAAACCTGTGGTCTGGGTCAGGGGAGAAACAATCGGATCCTTTAAGTCTTTCGGCGTCTTCGAGTAACATTGGTGATTGCTAATGCTCGGCATGAATCTATTCGCCATTTCACGCTCTCTTTCAAGTTGTGTTTCCCATTCAGAATTTCCATGATAGCTCATCTCTATTCTAAAAACATTCCTTCCAGGCCAGTGCTCTCTTCTAATATCCTTTTGATTTTCAGGTCTGTTTTAAGCAAGACAATTTCATTTGTTACCTCGACTTTAGCACTAATTAAATGGCCCCCGATGACGTTCTTTCCTTCATCTCCTAGAACTGCGTGCAAGTGGAGATTATATTCTCCCTCTTGGTTAGAAATATTACCGGTAAGGGAAAGCAACTCGTGGGGTTTTTGGAATTCCTGCGGTGTATAATCCCCCTTTTCCTTGTAGTAGCCTAACTGGAATTGCTTTAATTGGCCTAAACCTGACAAGACTACCGCTGTTTCGACTTTGTGCTTCTTACAGAGTTTCTTTAATTCCCAGTGAACATCCTCATTGGGAAATAGTCTCACAAATAACAATTTATCTTTCTCTTTGCTTTGCATCTCTTTCCTTTCTATTCCATTACCCTCTTCTTGAAGTTCAGGATTTGGCCCCTTTCGCGGTCCTTGTTGTTATGAATGAGAGTTCCAGAGTATTCCCATTCAAAATAAAAGTTGGCGCTCTCAATTTCACCCTTGGCCTCTGATTCCATATGCTTCGGCCAAACTGAAACAAAGGCAGACGGTTTCATAATCCTATGAATTTCGTTCAGCAACTTTCTTCTATCATCTGTTTGCGGAAAATAGTAGGAATGAAAGACATCAAAAAGGAGAACGACATCAACAGACTCGTCAGGTAAATCAATTTTTGGCCCTCTTGATGTGTCCATTCTTTCTATATTTCTTAAGCCTATTGACTCAGCTTTCTGCACAAGCTCATCTAAAGCCTTCTTATCTTTGTCTAAGGCATATACTCTCCCTTGCTCACCAACTATTTTGGCAGCCGGGATGGTGTACATGCCGGAGCCACAACCAAAATCCAATACAAGCTGGCTTCTGTTAATGCCTGCTCTTTGTAATACTTCAAAGGCTTGTGATTCTAACTCCTTTTTCTGATGCCTAAGGATAATATTACCCATACGCTTTCAGGTTCTCCCCCGAAGGTATCTAAAAGCGGACATATCAGCAGTGGCGACCTGCCGTGCCGAGTTCCTTTTATTCCTCTTCTTCATCTCCTTGTATTATAGACTCTTGCCTTTTTCTCTACTTCAGCAATAGAGCTATAACCTATTTGCTGAAATAACATAGTATATCGCTCTTCTGCTAAATTTCGCCCTTGTTTCTCCGCTTTGGAAACATGTTCAAAATATAGCTCCAAAGTTTTATCGGAGTAAGTCTCCAATTCACTGGAAAGGTAAATTTTGAAGCTAGGTCCACCTTTAAAAGTACGGGGGTAGTTTTCTGATAATTCGTTCATCCAATGGGCTTCGATTTCAACAATATCTTCGATGATGGAATTAGTTTTGAGTGGAGGAATTTTGTTGTCCATCCGAGCATACTTTTCTGTTAGAAGATTTCTGCCTTCAGCCTTAGCTTTATGCAAGTCTTCAAGATAGGATTCTAACGTTTCTGTGGATAAAACAGAATGGGTCATTCCCCGCATCACCTTGAATGTTTCTGGCCGGTCTTTACATAGAGATGGCTCAGCGGTTCTAACCCGTTGAAACATGTCAAGCTCAATTTCAATTATGCTATTCAATAATTCTTCGCGACTTCTTTTTTCCTTCGTCATCGAACTATCCTCATTTTTGCAGGATGGCTAATAGTGCTGCTTTGCAGATTGCTTCAGGAGCATCGAGAGCTGATACCGTACCAAAACTGAGACCAGTTTCTAAGTCACTGAACTCAGCTTCCCAGTTTTCCGTATGGTAATTAAACTCAACTCTCGCGTCACAATTATTTTTTAACTTGTTTACCACTTCCTGGGCAACTGAGTTGTCCTGAGAATAGTGTCGGAGAGGACCATAATAGTTACCAGCAAGAGAAGGAACTTTTGTTTCGCTCTCCAACAGTTTGCAGCTTTCCATATCACCCAAAATTTTGTCTTCTATAAATTTGCACTCCATTACATCTTCGGCTACTCTTATATTTAGCTCCTTACCCACTTTCATTGCTAAGATTTCTTCCTTAGTCAGCTCACACCCCCTATCTCTATTTCATTTCTTGCTTTTCTAACTTTACCGTTTCCTTCGCTTATTTGTTTCCTCAGCATCAGCCAACATGCCGACTTTATTCCATAGTTCAGGTAGATGTTGGGGTTTCGCCCGGATGTAACCTGTGCCACTTAGCAAGCAATTCCTCCCGGCTTTCCATATGCTCTGAATCAGGAACAGCAGCATCTACCGGGCATACCTCAGCACACTTAGGTGATTCGAAATTGCCCACGCATTCAGTGCACTTCTCGGGGTCGATTACATAAATCTCTTCCCCCTCTGAGATTGCTTCATTCATGCACTCCTCCTCACAGGCACCACAATTGATGCATTCTTCGGTAATTTTGTAAGCCATTTGCTAACCTCCTTGCATTTATTTATTGTTACTTAATCACGGCGAGAATATCACCTCTCGATATGATTAAATACTTTTTCTCTTCGAGTTCAATTTCGTCGCCGCTAAATTTAGCATAAACTACTGTATCCCCTACTTTAATTTTCTCAGCAAGCTCCTCATCCGTTCCAACCTCCACGACCTTGCCTCTTCTTGGTTTCTCCTTTGCTGTATCAGGAAGGATTATACCTGCTTTACTTTTGCTCTCCGCAACTTCTTCCGGCTCAACCAGAACTCGATCCTCAAATGGCTTGATCTGCATGCTAAAAACCTCCTTCTTATTTGATGCCCAGTAATTTATCGATTCTCGCCTTATCAAACCCGACAATGGGTCGGTTATTAATTAAGCCGACGAGTACACCCATTATATTTCGACGCCTCAGTTCCCTGGCTACCTCAGGTTTTTTCTACGTTTACTTCCCTGAATCTGAACCGTTTCTCCCTCAAACACTGTTTAACTCTGTTACACCAAGGGCATGAAGCTCCGGTAAGAATTATGATCCTTGGCCGAGTAGTAGCAGGCATAGATACCACCTTATTGTTCCAAGTGACTCGTATGTTTTGAATGATTGAAGCACACTTTCAATACCTCCCTTTGTTTTAGATTACTTTAACTATTTCGAAGCCTCTCTCAGGCTTGGTTTTATCCTGGCTAATACGCTTTCTATTTCTTCTTTTATTTCCTGTTCCATTCAAAGTTTTTCGTTTGTAGGTAGCATTGTCACTTTGCTGCCTCAAGCAAGCGTAGGTGCCCTCTTAGGAAAAGTTCCTCCTCAAAGCTAGTAAATCCTTGACTCGAGAGCATTTTCTTTAGGTCGAGTCTGAGAAATTCCAAAGCAAGCTGGCACTCTCCACGGATAAATGCCCAGCGAAGGGGAAACCATAGCCTCTCCAGGTCGAACTCATTATAGTCTAGGATATAAAAGGCTCCCCCCGGCTTTAGGGCTTGGTAAGCATTGCCGATAATCTCGACTTTCTGGGTATCCTCAAAGCCGTGCAAGACAAATGAAATGAATACCTTGTCGAACTCCTCCTGGTGTGTCAAAGGCATCTCAATTCGCTGCTCCCTAAACTCGATGTTGGGATATGACAGGCAGCGTTTTCGAGATAAGTTCAGCATTTCCTTGCTGATATCAAGCCCCAGGATATTGCCCTCAGGGCCTATCTTTTGGGCTATAAAGCTGTCGTTCCTGCCTGTCCCTGAGCCAAGATCCAGAATCGATTGCCCGCGGTGGATATTCATCCTGTCAACAACCTTCCTGATCAAGTAGGGGTAATATCCTAATGAGAGCACATTCATAAAAAGGTCATAGTGGTGGGCTCCCGTTGCCCCAACCTCTACCTTTGACCTTGGTGACGACAAAAATGCACCTCTAGCTAAGCATGGCCAGATATTCACTGGCGTACTTCCCGTTCTTAGCGCCCTCAAACATCTCCCCTTTCTTTACCATTTGCAACGGCTTAATATGTTTAGTGTGTTTTCTCAATCATCACTGCGGAACCCTTGAAAGCGGGTATGTTTGCTATGGGGTCAAGCGCGGGATTTGTGATAAGGTTCACGGCAGCCTCTGGAAAATGGAACGGCATGAAACACGTTCCTTCCTGGATGGTATCGGTGACTAACACCCTGGTAATCAAGTCTCCCCTTCTTGAATAAACCTTCACCATTTCCCCTTCGGAGAGAGTGAGCTTCGCTGCATCCACTGGGTTTACCTCGATATAACTCTCTGGCGATTGATTGTAAAGAGTCTTTGATCTCCTCGTCATCGTTCCTGTATTAGAGTGATAGCGATTCCTGCCGGTAATCAAGAGAAGAGGATAGGTTTCGTCTACCGGTTCGTCAGGGGGTATAAATTCAATCGCGTTAAATTTAGCCCTGCCACGGGGGAAGCTGTCTTTATACAAGTATTTGGTTCCCGGATGGTCAGGATTAGGGCAAGGCCATTGTAGTCCTGAACCATCTAAACGAGCATAGCTGATCCCTCCATAGTTGGGAGTAAGTTCTGCTACTTCGTGCATAATCTCCTCAGGTGAATTGTAATCCATCATATATCCCATCCTTTTAGCAATTTCGGATATGATAGCCCAGTCTGGCTTGCTATCATAGAGAGGTTCGATGGCCTTCCTTATCCTGTGTACTTTTCTCTCCATACTGGTGAAGGTACCATCCTTCTCTGCAAAAGAACAGGCAGGCAGCACCACATGTGCCTCCTTTGCAGTCTCGCTCAAGAAAATATCTTGAACAACAAGGAAGTCTAAGGATTGGAGTGCCTTTTTAACATTGGCAATATCAGGAACACTTAGCATCGGATTTTCACCCATGATAAACATACTCTTTAGCCTTTTGTCTAAGGCAGCTTGGAACATTTTGAAGGTGTTCATTCCCACATCGGGTGACAAATTTGTCTTCCACCTTCTCTCAAACTTTTCCCTTACCATTTCATCTCCAATATTCTGAGCGCCGGTATATACATTAGGTAATGCTCCCATATCCCCAGCACCTTGAACATTGGACTGACCCCTTAGAGGATAAACGCCGGTGGCTTCTTTCCCCACATTACCTGTCAAGAGAGCGAGGTTTGCCAACGAAATAACGTTATTAGTGCCACTCGTGTGCTGAGTAATGCCCATGGCATAAGCCATGCTGGCTCTTTCGGCTTTGGCATAAGCTCTGGCTCCTGCCCTTATCTGAGCTGCAGGCACCCCTGCAATAGTTTCAACATATTCAGGAGTATACTTTGAAACCGCCTTGGCAAGCTGTTCAAAGCCATCTGTCCTGTTTTCTATAAACTCGGTATCATGCAAGCCCTCTTCCAAAATCACATTCATAAAGCTATTAATAAGAGCCACATCTGTTCCAGGCTTTATCCGGAAATGCAAGATAGACAGGCCTGAGATGGGCACTCTCCTGGGATCAATCACTATCAGCTTTGCACCTCCCTTCACAGCCTTTTCAATCCTCATGGCAATAGCTGGATGCTGTTCCGTAGTGTTACTTCCAAAAAGCATAATTACATCGGACTTTTCTATTTCATCGATAGAATTTGTCATTGACCCTGCACCGAAAGATGCCACAAGACCCGCGGTTGTGGGTGAATGGCATAACCGCGCGCAATTATCTATATTGTTGGTGCCCAATACAGCTCTAGTGAACTTCGATAGAAGGAAGTTGTCTTCATTTGAACACTTGCCAGAACCCAGCACACCAATACTATTACCCCCAAAATTCTCTTTTATCTGTTTGAATCGGGTGCAAATAAGATCAAGGGCTTCATCCCATCGGACCTCCCTGAACTCACCATCTCGTTTGACCAAGGGCTTCTTTAACCTATCCTGGTGGTAAATAAATTCGTGGACGCTTAACCCCTTGGGGCAAGGTTCCCCTCTACTTACCGGGTCATCATCAACAGGAGTAACACCAACAACTTTGCCGTTATCCACAACCCAATCTAACTGGCATCCAGCTGCACAATAAACACAGGTAGTTCTAATCCTGTTCATAATTACCCATCCTTTCTTACTTGCAGTCTTGTTTCATCTTGTCAGGCGCATCATATTTCACTTACAACATCCTGATTGCTTTCACAGGGCAAGATTCAACACATATGGCACAATCCTGACAGAAGCCCGGAATGGGATAAGGGAAATCATACGGCTCCTCTTGCTTCCAGAGGTTAGTGGGACATTCAAGAACAGCAGCACACACTCCCTTGTCGCATCTCTCTGGGTGGCACTTCTCATAGTCCACCGCAACCTTCAGTTTTAGTTCCAGCATCTTTCCTTCTCTAGCTAAAGCAATGTCCCCACCTTGGGCTGAATCACTTTCTCTCTTCCTTACATTTATGACAATAACCTTCCAAATATAGCTCGACCTTAGTCACAGAAAAGTTATTTTTACGTTGCACCTCTGCTACAAGTTTACGAATTAGGGGACTCTTGAACTCGATGACTTGCCCACAGCTTCGGCATACTAGATGCTGGTGTTCCCCTAAGCGCTTCAACTCATAGTAGCAGCGCGTCTGCCCCAGATGCCTTTCATCTATCAGGGCTTGTTCCTTAAATAGGCGCAGATTGCGATAAACTGTGGCAAGGCTGATATTAATATTCTTGTCACTAGCTCGACGATACAGTTCCTTAGCATCTAGGAGACCTCCAGCCTCTTGTATAACACTCAACAGAAGGCTTCTCTGCCGTGTAACTGGCTTGCCTGTTATTCTTAGGGTGTTGCGATTGATTCGCATTCGCAAACAATAATATGCGTCGCTTTTCACTTTGTCAAGCCAACAACCAAACATTATCTATACTACCTACATCTCTTTGAAATCGCGTACAACCTCACATTAAGGGCACCGGAGGTCAGGCAAGACCTACTTTTGAGAAGAAGGCCAGGACTTTGATTGGGAAGACGCCATTATTCAAAGAATCAGCAGGCAATTATGGAAGAAAAGAGCAGGCTGGAATCGAGGCCCATAGGGATGGTAGAAGCACCAGAACGGGTGCCGGGGCGAGGCGTAATCTACCTGATAGGGGTATTGAAAAGGTAATGGAGCTGAAGGTTACAATAGGTAGAACTTTTGAACTAGCTTTCAGCTTGACTAGCTAGCCCTACAGCATTCACTAAAGGTAATTCTAGCAATAAAGCCCTCAGTCCGCAACTGAGCACACTATCAAGCAACAAACCGATGAACTGCTTAAGCGCTATTAAGACTGCTTGCACAATCTGGACTATTGTGCACTACGCAATGTGAACGCCGCAAACTTACTCATAGTTTCAGGGACTTTCCCACTACAGCAATACCTGGGCAATCATTGTTAGGTACTTGCGACCAAATCTCATGTTTGCAGAAGTGGACAGCACAACAGAAAAATCCACAAATGGGAGACCTTCCATTCTAGAAGCTGCAATGGCAAGTAGCCCCACATTTGGCTGCTGATTATACACATAGGCAATCAGTTCCCCAAGTACGCTCATATTGCCGCAGTGTATTGTGCCAGTAACGAAAAAGCCGATATGAGAAGTGTCGTCGGCTTCCTATGGCCCATCCTGCGCACTTGGACGATGCTAGGTCTGGTGCCAACAGAATGGTTCGTCAAGTTAGCTGGATAGTGATAAAAATAAGACTCTCTGCTATGGATTGTCGTCACAGGAATTTGCGGATATCAGTCACTTGCGCAGGTGGTTTGGGAGGGTAAGCCAACGAGACAAGGACTGCAGAAATAGCGAATAATATCGCAAATAGAGTGAAGGCTGGTATATAGCTGCCGGTATTGTCATATATCCACCCCGCATAGATAGGAGCTATTACTCCAACCGGTGTTGTAAAAATCATTGAGGTTCCTTCGATTGAGCCGAAAGCCTTCCGCCCAAAGTAGCGAGCTCTTAGCCCAGCTTCTAAGGGGAGAGCTAGCCCCACACCAACCCAAAACAGGATAAGGAAAACATATACCATAGCTATAGTTTGGCTTAGCAAGAAGGCAGTAATTCCAGCAGCCTGCAGCAGGAAAGCTCCCGCCATCAGGAATCTAAGGCGCCGTGTCTGAGCGCGATCCATGAGAAATCCGCCTATCAGCCTGACAGAGGCGCTAGTCAAGATGATAATTCCGAGTACTGAAGCTGCTTTAAATGGTTCAAGCCCCATATCAGTTAGGAAGGGTACGCCATGGGTTAGAATTGCTGAGAACCCGACCATACGTACAGACATAGCTGCGATGAGTAGCCAGTAAGCGGGTGTCCTCATTGCCTGTCTGAGGGTAAATTCCACTTCCTGAATCTCGGCGGCGTAGTTTATACCTCTGTCTATCATCCGGCTCATCTCCTCCCCTGGCTTCACTTCAGTTGTGGTGCCATCAGGAAGCAACCCGTAGTACTCGGGTCGGTGTGGTTTCACAAACAGCCAAGCCAGCGGCAAACCAACAAACCATATACCTAGCCCACCAATAACGCAGGCCATCCGCCAACCCTGTATGGAGACAAGCCAAGCAACAAGCAGCAGCACCAATCCAGCAAGCCCAGTAAACAGCCACCTAACACTTAGGGCTATTCCCCTCTTCTTCACAAACCAGTTCGCAATTGCCTTATCTACAGGTATTTCCAGGCCAATATTAATCCCCGTTCCCAGTATAACTCCCCAAACCACATAGAAAGCCCAGAGCGAATTTATGAAGTTCATCAATATAAGGCCCAGACCGGCGATGAACATGCCAATAGTAATTAATAACCTTGGGCCAAATCTGTCGACAAGTCCCCCTGCCAGTGGTGCTTCAAACGCCCGACCAAGCCTTCCAATGCTCACGGCGGCGGATGTTGCTGCCCGACTGAATCCAAATTCCGAGGCTATAGGTTTGAATAATGCCGAGAATCCGTGAACCTGAAAGCCAATCCCCCACGCGGATAAAAAACTTCCAGCTAGAACGGTCCACCAACCAAAAAATACCTTGGGGGATTTTTGTTTCCCAATCAAGAAGTGCTCACTCTATAAAACCTCGGGTAAACTGTCAATCTATGCCCTCTAAGAAGGAGCTGCAAGATAAAATGAACGCCTCTTTAAGTTAAGACACTTTCCGACAGCTCTGGCTTTTATGATACTCCTGCGAAGTCTAGCTGTAAAGTTAGCCACAAGCGACTACGGTAACAGTCGTGTAACTGTTATCCACGGCACCTCCGCTCATCCCCGGCTAAGATGGCCTGTGCTGCGGATTGGATAACGAACCAGCAGAGGCCAAGCAAGAGGGCGTTATGTGTTCTCCGTTGGTAAGCTACCTTTCCTCCTCCAGAGTGTGGGCGTCAGAGTATGTCCTTGACTGCCAGTTCAGCGCCGCAGGCCGAGTACTAAACTCTACTCGATCCGCTGAGAAAATTCTGAAAGAGACATATAATCGCCCCCGTCATAAGATAAAAGCCAATAAGCAAGAAGGGTCGAGAAATCCTTTAACTTTACCCCTGGTGGAGCTGGGGTTACAATAGGTAGAACTTTTGAACTGGCTTTCAGCTTAACTACCTAACCTCACAGCTTTCATCAAAGGTAATTGTAGCAACAAAGCCCCCAGCCTGCAACTGAGCACACTATGAGGTAACAAGGCGATGCATTGTTGAATGCTATCGTAAATAGATAGAACAATTCTCAAAAGGCGGGATAGTGATTGCACAGGCACCTGTTTCGCAGGCAGAGCATCCATCAATACCGTTAGTGGTATTTTGATAGGGCAAGCTGATGCAGTGCCTTTGCCCAAATGTCTAAGAACTTGTCTATCTCGTTTCCTTAAGTCTTAATCACAGCCAGTTTCCAGGCCAGCCAAAACAGTCGCCCCACTTCAGCCAGTAATAGCTCAGCAGCGAATAATCGCCCCCAGCTATGTAGCTGTTGCGGTCGAAGTCAACCGTGGGATCCCAAACCAGTGGAGGAGAACAGCCAGGATAGCTTAACCAGGCAGCGCTGAGCGCCCCATAATCACCCCCGGCTACGTAATCATCGCCATTGCTATCGCCCTCACGAAGCACACCAAAATCACGGTCAGTCGTATAACCAGCAGTCAACGTCACATTAGTCACCAGATTACTCAAGCTGGTCGAACCCTTGACCGCAATATCATAGGTGCCTGGGATAAGATTGTCAATCGTAAAGTTCCCATTGCCATCAGTGCTGCTATACTCCTTCATCGTTTCATTCTGCGTGCTAGGGTCGAAGAACCGCACCGTAATATTGGTTGCCGGCAGTCCTTGAAGGTCAACATGCCCCAGCAGGTTGCTTCTCAGAATCAACGGCAGATAATCCTTGTTTGCACCGCCAGTGATCTTGTAAGGAGTGTCTCCAAAGCCATCTTGATTGGTATCGTCGCCGGTATAATCCGACCAGTAATTGCCACCAAGATAGGGACCCCCGATGATATTGGGCCCCGTAGTATTTGTGCTATTCCAGATGTTGTTGGCACTATCGTAGGCGTTATTCATGTTATCGAAGTAGTTGTTATAGATGGTGTTATTGTTCGAACTGGCAACGCAGACGGCGCCCCAGGTGTTACTGCAAACAGTGTTGTTGATAACCGTGTTGTTATCGGAATCCTCCAAGAAGATACCGTCGTGGTTGTTTGTTACACTGTTGCCCAAAATACGGCAATGCTGCACGTTATCTAAATAGATTCCAGCCTTGTCCCATCCAGTCGCATTCTTAACCGTGAACTTGGTTATGTTCACCCAATTTGCGGTTACGTTAAATACATGGTCACTTGGATTCGATGCACTCACAATCGTGTTTGCCGGATTTCCAGAGTTTGACTGAATCGTTAATTGCTTATAGACATCTACATTTTCATTGTATGTTCCCCAGTAAACAATAATTGTATGACCATTTGTAGTATTAGAGTCATCTATTGCATCCTGGATGGTATAGAAATCTTCCCCGGTGTCTACGTTATGGACTGGCGCTGGATGAACCGTAGCTGAGTAACTGGTGGATGTAAGGACAGCCTCAGGTGATGTTGTCAGGTCAACAAGCTTAAGGGTTACCGGGTATGCCTTGGCAGTGCTGAAATTAACCCTGAATGTAGTGGTAACATTGTATGGAGCCGGCATTGGGAATCCACTTGGAGGTCCATAATAACCAACCAGATCAGAGCCATTCTGGCTCATTGGCATATCATGCCAGGCTAAACCATCAAAGTACTGGAACTCGTTAATGTCAGTCAGGTTTGCATTCTCTATTACATACCTAAAGAGGACATTTGTGTAATTCTTACCATCTGACGGGTTATTGGTAGTCACATTGAACTCCTGCTCAACACCAACAACATAGGGTCCCTCAATATCTGTGGAGGAGATTACTGGTGCCGGGTAAACTGTAGCTGAGTAAGCGGTGGATGTAAGGACAGCCTCAGGTGATGTTGTCAGGTCAACAAGCTTAAGGGTTACCTGGTATGTCTTGGCAGTGCTGAAATTAACCCTGAATGTAGTGGTAACATTGTATGGAGCCGGCATTGGGAATCCACTTGGAGGTCCATAATAACCAACCAGATCAGAGCCATTCTGGCTCATTGGCATATCATGCCAGGCTAAACC
>Ga0307432_1000067_pt1 | contig 89050 bp, 72 predicted proteins | sample SalMarWE160150MG_FD_202158 | JGI IMG/M metagenome (GOLD analysis project Ga0307432, IMG submission 202158) | Salt marsh sediment microbial communities from the Plum Island Ecosystem LTER, Massachusetts, United States - WE1603-150 | ecosystem: Environmental > Aquatic > Marine > Intertidal zone >...
AAAAATAAATTGCTTTACTAAGCAAAGGGGCAAACATTGCAATATCTACCGGCAAACACAGGTCGGGTGTTATAAAAAGAGAGTAGTTAAAGAAAAACAAATTTTTATCGGATTGTGTATGTGATCATACACATAAAAATAACCTGATAATCTATTTGAAGGTAACAGGATAATTATAGACTAGCGAATAGTTAATATAGTTAATTAATAGTATACATGGTGTGTTGTAAATCAAATTTATTATGAAACAGGAAATGAATTATTCAGAATATGTTGACAGATACCTGGATAACGTTATGAGTAAAGAAGAACGTGTCTGGTTTGAAAAAGAACTGGAAGGTAATCTGAAACTGCAAAATGAAGTGAAATTGCAAAAGAATCTTCAGGTAGCCATTACCGATAGTGAAACGATGGCTCTTAAAGAGCAATTGAATCTGATACACGATCAGGTGTATAAACCATGGACATTGAAAGTCAGTAAATCTTCAATGAAAAAGGCGACAGTAATTGTATCAGGTCTTGCGGTTGCATTTGCTTTGGTCGCTATGCTTTTGATTTCACAGAAGAACAAACCTTCTTCTGCTGATCTGTATGCACAATATTTTAAACCTGCTGAAATCGGTATGAGTTTCCGTACTTCCGGAAATGCAGTAAGCAATGAACTTAGAACAGCAATGATGCTTTATGAAAGCAAAAGGTTTGATGAAGCAATCGTATTGTTTGAACAGATACTGGAAAAAGATAATTCCAGGATTGGCCTAAACCTTTATTCCGGAATTTCTCATCTGGAAGTAAATCAATACGATGAAGCCAATCTGAGATTCAAAAGAATAATTGATCATAAATCAAATGCATTTATCGAATCGGCCGAATGGTACCTGGGCTTATGTTATTTACTGAAAGAAGATGAGGAAGATGCTGTTGAAGTGTTTCAGAAGATTGTCGATAAAAAAGGCTATTATGCCAGGGATGCAAAAAAAATACTGAACAAACTGAAATAGTGCTAAAAAATTCATATACGGGGCTTTTATTACAGGACCGGGGTGGTTCCCGGACCTGTCTTTTTGTCTATTGACATTTTGTATTCGAAGGTTGGAATCTTAAATTATCTCATATGAAATTTTCTGACATCATAAATAAAATTACAAGTCCTTTCAGAAAAAGGACGGAAGAAGGAAAGAAATGTAGTAACGATGTCGAATTTGAATATCTGAAGAAAAGAATTGAACTGTTGGAAAATCTACTGGAAGAAAAAACCAATTGCGTTGAAAATGCAAAATCAATTTTTCTGAGGAATTTATACCATGAGATAAGAACTCCGTTAAATGCGATTGTCGGATTCTCAGACCTTATTGAAATTAACAGTCTGGAAAAGGAGGAAAAGAAACAGTATATTGATCATATAAGGGAAAGCAGTAAAGATTTTCTAAGAAAAATGGATAATATTATTGAGGCTTCTATTATTGAAGCCGGTTTGGTTAAAATATCAATGAACCAGTGCTCTTTAAATGATCTTCTGGAAGAAATCAGTGCGTATTTTTCAATTCAAAAACACATCTCTGAAAAGGATATTGTATTCTCCATTTCAAAGCCGGAGAAAGATATTGATTCAAACATTTACTGCGATTCTCACCGTCTGACACAGGTTCTTATAAATCTGATCTCTAATGCTTTCAAATTTACGGAAAGAGGAGTTATAAAGTTCGGGTATAACATCAACTCAGACGAAATTCAATTCTTTGTAAGTGATACCGGCATTGGCGGATTGGAGGGAAAGGAAAAAATAGTATTCAATACATTCACCAAACTTGATGAATCAGATAGCTCACAAGGAGGACTGGGTCTCGGATTAAGTCTGTCAAAAAAACTTGTTGAGTTAATGGGCGGTAACATATGGTATGAATCTAAAGGTTTAAAAGGCACAACATTTTATTTTACAATACCTTATAAACCTGTTTCATTGAGAGATAAGAGAAAACGAACAGAGGAATCTTTTGTAAAGAAAACACTTCACCAGAGAATTCGCAAATCTGTTGCACTTTAAAAAAATCGGGGTTACCCTCATGGAATCAATAGTTCGTTCATTCTGAACTCCTATTGATTAATTCGGGATAAATGGAATTTTTGAATTTTTTAGGTTAGATTCGTGTTGTAAAGAAATTAACTTCTTTCAATGGGTAAATTTCCGGTTTTTATTCAACACGACACAAACGATTGTGGTCCTGCCTGCTTACGGATGATTGCCAAGTATTATGGCAAACATTATTCCCTGGAATCTCTTCGGGAACACAGTTATATCACCAGATCTGGTGTTTCTTTGCTTGGAATAAGCGAAGCTGCCGAAGATATAGGCTTCAGGACGAAAGGCCTGAAGGTATCGTTTGAACAATTAAAAAAAGATGTTATCCATCCATGCATCGTTTTCTGGAAACAGGAACATTTCGTAGTTGTATATAAAATCAGAAAAGGAAAAGTATTTGTTTCCGATCCGGCATTTGGCAACATCGTTTACAACGAAAATGAATTTATAAGAAGTTGGATAACAACAACCGAAGACAATGAAGATGTGGGTATTTGTCTTCAGATCGAACCAACACCTGAGTTTTTTGCATCGGATGAAGAAAGCATAGACAGAAAAAAATTCAGATTCCTTTTAAAATACCTGAAAGGATATAGATCACTTATTCTGCAGATAATTGTTGGTGTTGTTCTTGGAGCAGTTATCCAGGTGATTTTCCCGTTTTTATTTCAGACCATCGTGGACAAGGGTATAATTATACCAAACCCTTCATTGATTTTCACTATACTTCTGGCTCAATTTTTATTGGTAACAAGCAGGTTTTCGGTTGAATTTATCAGGAACTGGATTATCCTGCATCTTGGTTCGCGAATAAACATATACCTGGTTTCGGATTTTCTGATCAAGCTGATGCGACTGCCCATTTCTTTTTTTGATAGCAAAAATCGCGGCGATTTGATACAACGTATTGCAGATCATCGAAGGATTGAAATGTTCCTGACAAAAACAACCATTGAACTTTTCCATTCTGTATTTACAATTACCATTATGGGTGTTGTCCTGGCTATCTTCAGCATGAAAATATTTTTAATTTTTATTGCCGGAACAACATTTTATCTGCTATGGACTTTGCAGTTTATGAAGAGACGTAAGGATCTTGATAACCGGAAATTTGCCCAGCTGTCAAGTAATCAGAGTACATTAATCCAACTGTTAACAGGAATGCATGAAATAAAATTGAACAACTGTGAAAGGAGAAAACGATGGGAATGGGAAAACATACAGGCAAAACTATTCAGAATAAGTGTGAAAGGTCTTACTTTGCAGCAAAAGCAAAGAGCAGGGGCTCTTATCTTTAATGAATACAAGGATGTCCTAATTATTTTTTATACCGCGATGCTTGTACTTGACGGACATCTTACTTTTGGTGCTATGGTGGCAATATCTTATGTGATAGGTCAGTTGTCAGGTCCAATTGATCAGATGATCGATTTCTTTCATTCTACACAGGATGCCCGTATCAGCCTAGAACGCCTGTCTGAGGTACATAGCAGGGATGATGAAGAAGTGAACAAAAGCTATCTGATTACACAGATGGATCAACACCAGGATATTCATGTCCGGAAACTGGCATTTCAGTATGAGGGGCCTAAATCTCCTTTTGTTTTAAAAGATATCGATGTTGTAATTCCGAAAAACAAAATTACTGCTATTGTAGGCACCAGTGGGAGTGGAAAAACTACCCTTCTGAAGCTTTTGCTGAATTTTTATAAACCCATACAGGGTGAAATAATTATTGGCAAAGAGAATTTACAGAAGATCAGCTCATCTTATTGGAGAAGTATTTGTGGAGTGGTTATGCAGGATGGTTACCTTTTTTCTGAAAACATAGCGCAGAATATAGCCCTGTCAGATGAACATATTGACAAGGAAAAACTGTTCTATGCTTCAAGACTGGCAAATGTTAATCCTATTGTTGATAATCTGCCAATGGGATTTAATACGAAGATAGGACAGGAAGGTCTTGGATTAAGCCAGGGGCAGATGCAAAGAATTCTTATAGCCCGGGCAATTTATAAAGATCCTCAATACATTTTCTTCGATGAAGCAACAAATGCGCTGGATGCAAACAATGAAAAAGAGATATTGGAAAACCTGGAAGATTTTTTTAAAGGAAGAACAGTGATTATTGTGGCTCACCGGTTAAGTACTGTGAGGAATGCCAATCAGATAGTTGTTCTTGAAGAAGGGGAAATTGTTGAAACCGGGACTCATACAGATTTGACAAGGAAAAAAGGAAAATATTTTAACTTGGTTAAAAACCAACTTGAACTTGGTGTATAATGATCAGATTATCGGTTACTGAAAAAGATCAGCAAGCTGCTAAAAACCTTAAAATTCGCAGTGAAGAAATTCAGGAGATACTTGGACAAGTTCCCCAATGGATTATTCGTTACGGGACCATTGTGATACTCTTTGTGCTCTTTTTGTTAATTGTCGGGGCAGCCTTATTGAAATATCCTGATGTAATAAATGCACGCGTAATTCTTACAACGGAAAACCCACCTGCCGATTTGACTGCAAATTCTTCTGCCAAGATCAAACATATTTATGTGTCGGATAAACAAAAGGTTGACAGCAATCAGGTATTAACTATTTTAGAATCTGCAGCAGAATATGAGGATATTAAAAAAATTGAAGATCTGTTGGGAGAGAACTTTACTGTTGAAATTCTGATATCATCAGATTTTTCTGATGAGTATAAATTAGGATCTGTACAGGAAGCATATGCAGGATTGCAGAAACGTATTGATGAATACAACAGCTTTGTCAATTTGGATTATTTTAAAAGAAAAATCAATTCAATACAAGCTGAAATTAAACAGTATAAACTATATCTTGACAGGCTGAAAGAGCAGGGCCAGGTTTTGCGAAAGGAATACCATCTGGCAAATAAACAATACAAGCGCGATTCCATGTTATTTGCCGAACATGTGCTGTCCTCCTCTCAATTGGAGAAATCCGAAACGGAAAAGCTTAATAAACTGTTCAATTTGAAAGAAACACAGACTGAATTAGCTGCAGCAACAATTGAAATATCCGACCTTGAACAGGAAAAATTAGAACTGGAATTGAAACTGGAAGAAACAAGCAGGGGCCATCTTCAGAGTATCAGGGAAGCATATGAACGACTGAAAGGACAAATTTCTTTGTGGAAGAATTCCTATGTCCTTAGCTCTCCCTTTATCGGGCAGGTAACTTTTACAAAATTTTGGAGTGAGAATCAATACGTAAACTCAGGAGAAACTGTTTTAACCGTATTGCCAAACGACCAGGGAAACATTGTCGTAAAAACTGAATTATCATCGGTCGGAGCAGGCAAAGTTAAGGAAGGGCATGATGTTATTATTAAATTTGATAATTATCCCTATCTTGAGTTTGGAACCATCAAAGGGAAAATTTCTTCTATATCGCTTGTTCCTAACAACAATAATTATATGGCGGAAATTGCTATTGACAGCAACAGGCTTGTGACAAATTATAATATATCACTTAATTTTCAACAAAACATGCCTGGTAATGCAGAAATTATTACCGACAAAAGAAGTCTGCTGAGCAGAATACTCGATCCGTTTAAATCAATGCTGAAGAGACAAAAAGTATATAGAGAAAACAGCTGATCGGAATGGTTATTTCTTCTTCTTTTTTGGAAGTGTGAAAGTAAAGGTGCTACCAATGCCCGGTTCACTTTCAATAGATATTTTTCCTTTGTTCTTTTCCACGAATTCTTTGCAAATGATCAGTCCAAGGCCTGTTCCGCTTTCGCCGGAAGTTCCTGTTGTAGAAAAATACTCATCAATCCGGAACAATTTATCAATATTTTCTTTGGACATGCCAATTCCTGTATCAGTAATGGAAACAGCCAATTCATCCGGTTTTACATCATAACATTTTATCACAATGCTGCCTTCTTCTTTTGTAAACTTAATGGCATTGCTTAACAAGTTGCGTATGACAAGATTGATCATGTTGTTATCAGCATATACACTGCAATTGCTGTCGATCTCTGAAACGAGTGAAATGGATTTATTTTCAGCACTTGCTTTTGTCAATTCGATGTTTTGTTCAATAAGTTCTGAGATCTTAATTTGTGCCGGATTGTAACGTATTGTGTCGGTTTGTGTCCGTGCCCAATGCAATAAGTTTTCCAATAAATTGAACGCACTTTCCGATGAGGTTTTGATCATGGTCAAAAGCTCCAGTTTCTGATTTTCTTCAAAATCATCATGATTTCTCATCAACAATTCAGAAAATCCAAAGATGGCCTGGAAAGGATTTTTTAAATCGTGTGCAATAATTGAGAAAAATTTATTTTTTGTCGCATTCAGATGTTCCAGCTGTATATTTGCTTTCTGAAGATATTGTGCCTGCTTGTTCAATTCTTCCGATTGATGCTGTATTTTTTCCTGTCTTTCTTCCAGGATCATGTTCACCTCTTGCAAATTCTGTGCTTGTTCGCGAAGTTGCTTTTCAGCATTTTTTTGTTTCGTAATATCACGCCCGATACCAACAACTCCTGCTATATTTCCTTCGGCGTCGTAAAAAGGTACTTTTGAAGTTGAAATAACTCTTTCCCTGTCTTTCTCATCAAACCCAATCTCCTCCTTATTGATAATTGGTTTTTCTGTTCGTAATAGTTCCTGTTCATCTTTGTAATAAAGATCGGCAGCTTCTTTGGAAGGGGCAGTCTCATAATCCGTTTTCCCAATGATCTCATCAAGAGATTCTTTATGCATTACTTTTAAGAGTCGTTTGTTTACAGTAAGGAACCTGCTTTCTTTGTCTTTAATATAAATGTAATCAGGCATATTATCAATTAATGTCCTTAACAGGTTTCTCTCTTTTTCAAGAAGAAGATTTTGTTCTGTCAAAAATTCAGATTGTTTCTTTATCTCTTCCTGACGCTCTTCAAGCAACTGGTTATTTTCCTGCAGATCTGCAGCTTGCTTTTCAAGTTGTTCCTGAAATTCTTTCATTTCGGTAATATCCCTTCCAACGCCCACAATACCAATAATTCTGCCATCAGCATCATAATAAGGTACCTTGGTCGTAGATACTACCCTTTCGTTTCCTTCTTTGTCGAATCCAATTTCCTGCCTGTTTATAAGGGGCTCACCTGATTTAATAACTTCCCGTTCATCAGCATAGAATTTTTGAGCAATTTCTTTGGCATAATAGTCAAAATCAGTTTTTCCTTCAAGCTCATTCTGATCTTTCGCCTTCATAATTTCACAGGTGTTTTTATTTGCTGTGATAAAGCGGCTTTCTTTATCCTTGATATAAATGAAATCCGGTATTGCATCTATGAGTGTACGCAACAGATTTCTTTCGTTTTCCAGGATTGTATTTTGTGAGCTTAATTCATCAGCTTGCTGGTTGATCTCTTCCTGTCTTTCTTCAAGCAGGACGTTGATTTCCTGAAGACTCTGTGCCTGCTCTTTCAGCTTTTCTTCCGATTCTTTCTGACGGGTAATATCTCTGCCAATACCTACCAACCCTATAATATTGCCATCTTTATCTCTGATCGGGACTTTTGTAGTTGATTTGACCCGGATGTTACCACGGGAATCAAACCCGATCTCTTCTTTATTGATTATCGCTTCTCCTGTTTCAATAACTTGTTTGTCATCTTTATAAAAGATTTCTGCCATATCCTTTGGATAGAAGTCGAAATCAGTCTTTCCGATTAAATTGTTAAATGTTTTCGCTTTTGTGACTTTTATTTGTTCAGGATTTCCATCCAGGAACCGGCATTCTTTATCCTTGATATATATTGTGTCGGGCATATTGTCCATCAGGGCTCTCAGCAAATTCCTTTCCTTCTCAATAATGTGGTGCTGTTTTTCAATTTCCAGCGAACTGAGTTCCTGTTCTGAAATATCAGAGCAAGTTCCCATAAGCCCGATGATATTGCCTTTTTTATCTTTAATGGGAATTTTTGTGGTCAGGAAAAATTGTCTTTCTCCGTCTTTATTGCTTTCCTCCTTGTGCTTTATAATTTCAACTTCTCCTTTTAATATTTTATTGTCATTTTCAATGTACTTGCTGCATTCATCTTTTTCATAGAGATCTTTATCTGTTTTGCCATATAAATCTTCAGGTCTGTTGACTTTCAGTTTTTTGCTGAATTTATGATTTGCCAATATGTATTTGCCGTCAATATCCTTAAAAAAAACGCAATCCGGAAGATTATTTATTAAAATATTCAGTTGATCACTTTCATCTAATAAGCTATGGGATATGGAATGAAATGCTCTGCGCCTCTGACTCCTTCTGATGATTTTATATATAACAAATACACCCAATGAAGATACCATTCCTCCTAAAAAATATAAAATTCCGGGAAGCAAATGCACTGATGACATTAACAATCTGAAATTCAATAAAATAACGCATTCAGGAACAGTCATATTCAATTACCTCATACTGGTTGTTTGTTTAAGTATGCAATTCTACGAAAATAAATTAATATGGTTCCTAATATTTTAAGATTTGAAGTTGATACTATGTCTTACTTGCTAACTTTCAATTAACTATGAACATTGATTTTTTTTGGTTTTGCAAAGTGAATTCAGGTGATACTTCCCGATTTTGATAATGAATTAATAAAACATCCCTGATAGCACTACCAGGGATGTCAGTTGGGTTTACTCCATTTGGGGTTTTCAATGTATTACCCTAATGAAATTTGTGAAATAGTAATTAGATCTAACCCTTATCATAAAAGTAGATACATAAGGGCATAAAAAGGTTGCGTGTTGGTGAAAAAAAATGTAAATACCGGGTTTTAACCGTTTGTAATTGATACTATTTCTTGTTATCATTGGAAAAGATTAATCCAGAAATAGTAATGAAAATTGTTGCTGATGAAAAGATCCCTTTTCTTAAAGGTATCATTGAACCGTTTGCAGATATTGAGTATTATCCCGGAATACAGATTAACAAAGACAAAATCAGAGATGCTGATGCTCTTCTTATAAGAACACGTACCATTTGCAATCAAAACTTATTGGACGGTTCAAATGTGAAATTTATAGCTTCAGCAACAATAGGATACGATCATATTGATACCGAATATTGTAAAAAGAAGAATATTTATTGGATAAATGCTCCGGGATGCAATTCTGGCTCCGTAATGCAATACATTGCCTCAGCCCTGGTACTTTTTGCAAAAAGCAGGAATATAGATTTAAGGGAAAGAACTCTTGGAGTTATAGGAGTAGGTAATGTAGGTAAAAAAGTTGTTCGATTGGCTGAAATTCTTGGCATTCAGGTGGTGTTGAACGATCCTCCGCGTCAGAGAGCTGAAGGACCGTGTGGATTTATTTCCCTGGAAGGAATACTTCGGGAAGCTGATATTATTACGCTTCACGTGCCCCTTATATACGAAGGAGAAGACCTTACGTATCATATGGTAAATGAAAATTTTTTGAATCGTCTTAACAGGGGAACACTTTTAATTAATTCCTCTCGTGGAGAGGTGATTGATACACCTGCACTAAGCCAATTCTTAAAAAAAGGAATTCCGGAATCTGTAATTCTCGATGTATGGGAAAATGAACCGGCTATAGACAGAGACCTATTGTACGAATCATTTATTGGTACTCCGCATATTGCAGGTTATTCTGCAGACGGCAAAGCCAATGGGACGAAAATGGTCGTTCAGGCATTGAGCAAATTCTTTAATTTGGGGATTGACGAATGGGAACCTGATGACATTCCGGTACCCGAAAAAAAAGAAATTGTATACGACGGGAACAATAAAAATTTTCAGGAAATTGTAACTGATCTTATTTTACAAATTTATGATATCAGGCAAGATGACAGGGCATTAAGAAATTCTATCAACGATTTTGAACTTCTGCGAGGCAATTATCCACTCAGGAGAGAATTCAGCACGTATCATGTGAAAATTGAAAATGTACCTGTTGAGTATAAGAAACAATTGATGAGTTTGGGATTTCAGCTCATATAAGGATCAGGAATCCAGAGTTTTTTCAGCCAATTCTTTTGTGTTGTTATCATAAAAGCCTTCAAAAGAACCATTCTCGTCAATGAATCTTTTGGCTCTTATAAAATGAGCTTTGTATTTAATATAATGTGCTCCGTTCTCAAATTCCCAGTATACATTTCGAGCTTTGTAAATTTTACCTATGCAAGCTTCAAAAATAAGGGAATAAGATATCCCTGTAAATGCTTCGGCTTCTAAAATTGAGTTAAACCTTACACTGCGGTTTGCAAAATGACCAATAACCGGTATGTTATAGCGTCTTTGTTGTCTTTTTTGCGAAACGGTAATATTCATATCCATGTTTATTGTTTTAAAACGTTTGTTTTATCAGGAAGTTACATAAATGTACAAAAAATACAGAATGAATTATCAACTGTTTTAAAAACTTCTAACGGAATTGACTTGTTGTTAAAACATCTATCTGCACATTGAATCATTACGACAGTTTTTTAGGTTGCCCGGTAGTTTCAATTACATTTGACCACAGTTCGCCTTCGGTCGATATTCTTTTTCTTTTTGCAACAGCCATTGGAATAGGAAGGGCAGTAAAATGGGTATTCCAGTATCCTACCACAAACCCTGTTCTTCCTGCCATTGCCGCATGCACAGCATTCTGCGCAAGAATATTACAAAAGAGACTGTCATTGGCATTGGCAGGTGAACTTCTGATAATGTAACTCGGATCGATATATTTCAATGTAAATGGAAAATTCTGTTTTCTGAATTCTTCCTTAATGGTATCCCGCAAATAGATTCCAATATCATTGTACTTAATATTGCCCGAAGCATCTTTTTCAATCGATTGATCCTGAAACAAGTTTTGTCCTGCACCTTCAGCTACTACAATAAGTGCATGATGCTTCCTTTCGAGCCTTGATTTTAATATTTGTAAAAATCCGTTACTCCCAAACAATTCAAATTCTACTTCAGGTATCAGTACAAAATTAACTTCCTGTACAGCCAGTGCTGCATTTGCAGCAATAAAACCCGAATCACGCCCCATCAATTTTACCACGGAAATTCCGTTATAGGCTCCTTTGGCTTCATTATGTGCTCCCCTAAGAACAGAAGTAGCAATGGTAAAAGCAGATTCAAAACCAAATGATTTTTCGATCAGGTTAATGTCGTTGTCTATGGTTTTCGGAATACCGGCTACTGCTATTTTCAACCCGCGTTTTTTTATTTCTTCAGTGATAGCATAAGCCCCGCGGAGAGTGCCGTCTCCACCAATAGTGAATAAAATATTGACATTCATTCTTTCCAGTGCATCCACTATTTCGCCAACATCCTGGGGCCCTCTTGAAGTACCTAATAAAGTGCCTCCCTGCATGTGAATGTCTTCTACTTCTTCAGGTGTTAATTCAATAATATCATGTTTGTATTTTGGAATAAATCCTTCAAATCCGTATTTGATGCCAATGACTCTTTTCACACCATAGCGATCGAAAAGTTGCATTACCAATCCCCTGATAACATTGTTTAGTCCGGGGCACAAACCTCCGCAGGTAACAATTGCAACCTTGGTTTTCGCAGGATCAAAATAGATAAACTCTTTTGGGCCGGCCTTTTCAAAAGATACAGGTTCAATATTATTGTCCATGCACCCTTTATAGTATCTGATATCAGATTTCATAACGATACGCTGATTGTCCTGTATGTAGTTAAATATTCCGTCGTCATCTTTCTTGGAAAGGTTCAGAGGAGATTCGATAGTGCAATTTCCAAGCTTGGGAACAATGAATTGTTCTGCTGTATACATAATGTTTATAAATATTAAAATTCAAAAATACACATTTCCGGCTTACTGCAGATTAAGATAAAAATAAAATACCATGGCTTGATGAATACATTACATTACTGTTCTAAGCTGTTGAATAACCTTTTCCCAAGTATAAAAATTCATGGCATATTCTTTCATTTGTTTCACTGAACTCATCCATTGGTCCGGAGAAAGTGTATTTATCTGATGGACAAGTTCCATAGAATCTTGAAAGTAAAAAGCAAGATTTTGTGTAGTATTTCTATTCGATACTGAGTCAAAGGCAAGAATAGGACAGCCTGAATACATTGCCTCAACAAGTGATGGATTGGTTCCTCCTGCACTATGACCATGAATGTATATTTTACATTGCTTTCTGTATTCCTGTAACAATTCAGACTGGCTGTAAAGAGGGTCTTTGAAAATAATATGTTGAGAATGATGGTAAGTTTTAGCAAGGTTTCTTCCTAATCTTGTTTTTGACCAGTTTGAAATAATGATCAGGTCAAGATGACTGATATTCTCAAATGCTTCAATGATGAGTTGCAGGTTGTTTTCGGGTTCTGCTCTGCATATCATCAAAGCGAAAGGCTTTATATGCAATTTCTCATCAGTTTCAATCTCATGCAAATGATCTGCTCCGTATTTTGCATCAATCAGCTTGTTGTGATATTTTTCCGGGATAAAATCTTTTAATGCAGAATTATCAAGTATTACATAATCGGAAAACTTAATGGATTGTTTAAAAGAATAGTACAGGTATTTTCTTACCGGGAAATTCCATTTCGGTCTGATCCATTCTATCCCGTCAAGATGCATTATGAATTTCACTTTTTTGATTCTGCTGAAAAATGGCATGAATATTCCCGATCCTGTGCCAAGTATCAAGATAACATCAGATTTTCCCAGTGAGATAAGTATGGAGATCAAATCATAGAATACACTAAAGGGACCATTTGCCGGTAACGGAAGGAATTTTCGGGTTATACCTTTCCACTTTCCTGTGCGTTCATTTTTATTGTAAAAACTCTTGTCACAAAAAACTGTAATTTCCATACTGTTTTTCAGTATTCCGGAAATATTTTCGGCAAACGTTTCAAAACCACCATAACGTGCAGGTATTCCGGCACAGCCTATAATAGAAAATTTTGTTTTCAAATTGACTACAGGATTTTCGTTTGTTAAGTTATTAACAACACCCGATATTTAAAAAATATATGCATGAAATAAATTGATTCTGTTGCGGAAAAAATCATTTTAATTTTCAATTCATGATTTCAAATTGATTTATTAATTCTCAAATAATTAATTAACAATAAGATACACATGCTAATAACGTAAGTGTATGATAAACAATAACTTAAGAAATTTTTATTTTTTTTTCGTTTTTAATAAACTGATACTAAAATGAATAGAATCTTATTGTAAAAATCAAGAGCAAAACGATTTTTTTTTTATGTTTTTTTTCACAAAATTGCTTGTTGAAAAATTAACAACCCCTAAAATTATAACAACCTAAAACTAAACACTATATAGAAAATGCATAGGGAAATTTGGAGCAATTGTCTTAAAGTAATTAAGGATAATGTACCCTCAATTAGCTTTAGGACATGGTTCGAACCAATTGTGCCGTTAAAACTTGAGAAGAACATTTTGACCATTCAGGTTCCCAGTCCATTTTTTTATGAGTATCTCGAAGAGAAATACATAGAGATTATCAGCAAAACTCTTAGAAAAGAACTTGGTTACGATGCAAAGCTTGAGTATAGTGTGGTAATGGATCACAATTCTGCAGTTAAGAGCAAACCTCTTACTGTAAAGCTTCCTGCCCATAATCAAAGGGAATTGAGGAACAGACCCGTATCCGTTCCTTTAAATGCTGATGAAAAGACAATTAAGAATCCGTTCATTATCCCAGGGTTAAAGAAACTCGACATTGATCCCAGGTTAAATCCGGAAAATTCTTTTGCAAATTTCATTGAAGGAGAATGCAACAGGCTTGCCAGATCAGCAGGTATTGCAGTGGCGAATAATCCGGGCGGAACGGCTTTTAATCCTTTGTTGGTTTACGGAGACTCAGGTCTGGGCAAAACACATCTTGCACAGGCAATTGGAATTGAAGTCAAGGAAAAATTTCCCGATAAAACGGTACTCTATGTAAATGCCAATAAATTTCAGACACAGTTTGTTGAATCTATAAGGAACAATAACAAAAACGACTTTCTACATTTTTATCAGATGATTGACGTCTTAATTATAGACGATGTGCATGAATTTGCCGGAAAAGAAAAAACGCAGGATACTTTTTTCCATATTTTTAATCATCTCCATCAATCCGGAAAACAACTTATACTGACTTCAGATAAGCCTCCTGTTGAACTGCAGGGTATGGAACAAAGACTTTTATCGAGATTTAAATGGGGACTATCAGCCGATCTTCAGATTCCGGATTTTGAAACCCGTATAGCTATTCTTAAACAGAAAATATACAAAGACGGAATTGAAATGGATGACGACGTTATTGAGTATATTTCTACACATATAACAGATAGTATCAGAGAACTTGAAGGAGCTTTAATTTCATTGCTGGCTCAATCAACACTTAATAAAAAAGAGATTACTCTTGATCTGGCAAAAGAGATGATTGATAAGCTCATAAAAAATACCAAGAGAGAAGTATCAATCGATTATATTCAAAAAGTAGTGTGCAGTTATTACGATATTGGCATTGAAATGCTGCAGTCAAGAACCAGAAAACGTGAGATTGTTCAGGCAAGGCAGGTAGCAATGTATTTTAGTAAGAATTTAACAAAATCATCGTTAGCAACCATTGGAGCACAAATTGGAGGAAAAGATCATGCTACTGTTCTTCATGCATGTAAGACTGTGAACAATCTTATGGATACTGACAAGCATTTTAAAAGTCAGATTGAAGATATCGAAAAGAAACTAAAATTTTGATTTATAAGCAGGTTTAAAACCTGCTTTTTTTATGCATTGAAATTGGCGGAGAGATGGATTTATAAGATGGTGAAGATCTGACAGGGTACAGAAACAGGCTGTTTGCCGTAAGGCCTTCCTGTTTTCCGGTTCAAACAGTCAACTTATCTATATGGAAGACGATGTATTCAGAACAATAAAAAATCCCAGCGAAGGCATATACAAAAGCAAAGGGAGTAAGTTTATGGCTTTCGGATATCCAATAAGTACAGAAGAGGAAGCAAAGCTGAAAGTGAAAGAGCTTAAAAAGCGTTTTTATAATGCAAGACATCATTGTTATTCATACAAATTGGGTTGTGATGATTCACTTTACAGGATAAATGACGACGGTGAGCCTTCCGGAACAGCAGGCAAACCAATTTATGGCAGAATCCTTTCTTACGATTTAACAAATATTCTGATTGTCGTAGTAAGGTACTTTGGAGGAACTTTATTGGGTACTTCAGGCTTAATAGAAGCCTATCGGTCGGCAACTGAGGATTGTATTAAAAATGCAGCAATAATTGAATGCTCGGTTGATGTGGATTTCGAAATACATTTTCAATATGAGCAGATTAATAAGGTGATGCGTACAATTAAGGAAGAATCATTAAAGATAAGAAATCAGGAATTTCATAACATCTGCAAAATTGAATTGAGTGTACGCGAAAAAAATTACAATAGGGTAGCTACCTTATTTGGAAAGGTCGAAAATTTAAAATTAATTGTTCAATAATTTGTGAATAGATTTTAACAACGCTTTCTTTTACACTTTATGTTAATTAAATTTACTTAAATAAACCAGCTAATAATGAAGAACAAAAGCCTTGTTTCAATTACTGATTTTTCAAAGGACGAATACCTGAAAATACTCGAAACTGCAAAGGAATTCGAAAAAAAAACATACCAGGATCTTTTGAAAGGCAGAGTAATATCGACCTTATTTTTTGAACCCTCAACAAGAACAAGGTTAAGTTTCGAAAGCGCAATCAACAGGCTGGGTGGTAAAATCATAGGATTTAATGATTCATACTCCTCATCTGTTGCCAAAGGAGAGACCCTTTATGATACGATACGTGTGGTTAGTAATTATTGTGAGTTGATTGTTATAAGACATCCAATGGAAGGAAGCGCCAGGTATGCCAGTGAAATTACTAATTTGCCTGTTCTTAACGCAGGCGATGGTGCTAATCAGCATCCATCACAAACTTTGCTCGATTTGTACTCAATTCAGAAAACTCAGGGCGATCTTAATAATCTGAATGTGTTCATGGTGGGCGATCTAAAATATGGCAGAACAGTTCATTCCCTGCTTATGGCACTTTCTGAATTTCATGCTAGTTTCTATTTTATTTCGCCTGATGAACTCAGAATGCCTGAAGAATATAAATCACACCTCAGGAATAAGAAATTGACCTTTCATGAATCCAGAGAACTGGATAAAAGTATCAGAGATGCCGATATAATCTATATGACCAGGGTGCAGAAAGAACGTTTTTCCGATCCGATAGAATATGAAAGAACCAAAAATGCTTATGTACTAAAGAATGAAATGATTGAAGGCACAAAGCCGAATATGAAAATACTGCACCCTTTGCCAAGGATAAATGAAATTGATGTTGGTGTTGATCAGAATCCTAAAGCGTATTATTTTCAGCAGACTGAGAACGGGGTTTATGTGCGGCAAGCTATTATTTCCCTGATACTGGATTTGTAATGAAAATTCAAAATTGTTTATTAAGGAAAACATGTAAATTCTGATAAATCAATTCTCTATGAAAGATAAAATATTAGAAGTCAGTGCAATTAAAGATGGAACAGTAATAGATCATATCCCCGCCAATAGTTTGTTCAAGGTGATTTCAATTTTGCGGTTGGAGAAAAACGAAGGCATGATCACTTTCGGCACAAATCTGGAAAGTCAAAAACTTGGGAAAAAAGCCATCATAAAACTGTCAGGGATCTTTTTTAAAGATAAAGACATCAATCGAATTGCATTGATTGCACCGGAAGCAAAGCTTAATATTATAAAAGATTATAAGGTGATTGAAAAAAGAGTGGTTGAATTGCCGGATGAGATCACCGGTATAGCGAAATGCGTAAACCCGATGTGCATTACCAATCATGAAAAAATAGCAACAAAATTTCAGGTTACCGATAAAAAGGATATTACATTGAGGTGTATTTACTGTGAAAAGATCACAGATAGCGAGCACATTGAAATAATCTGATAGTTGCAGAAGTTTTAGTCTCTTAACCGGTTATAAGATTTCAGTAAAAGGTCATCTCTTCGTATACCGCGAAAAGCCTGGAAAATTAAAATAATATTTACAAATGGCAGTACTGCGCTATATGAAAAGGCATTTGAAACAACGTCAAAATTTTTCCTGATTAACAGATAATAGACAAAAATAGAAATTATAAGTCCTATGGTAAGGAGGATATTATAAACGCAAATTCTCATTTGAAGAATTCTCTTCTTAAAAAGGAAAATGGCAGTCACATTTAGTAAGGCCGTAACGATAGCAAGTACAAGAATAGGAAAGGTGTTATATAACATTTCAGGATCATCTCCTTTGGTTATTAATCCATACGTATTAAAGACCGCAAAAACTTTATTGGTCAAAGCCAAACTTGAAATTGGATGAACAACAATGATAACAGAAAGGATCGTAGCGGTTAAAAGAAATAAAGACTGAATACGTTGAATCATGATGCAAGTACTTTTTGAAACGAAGGTAAAAATACGAATCTTTACCAATTTCAAAAACAATAAATAGAATATGTGTTCCATTCAGGATATCAATGCTTTTTAAGAGTGATGGGAATAAAACGTATTCCTTCTGAAACGAATAAGAAGAATGTAAGCATTCAATTTTCGCAAATGAAAAAGATGAAAAATTTCTGGTAAGAGCATCAATGGAGTAACTTCGTGACGTGTATAAAATTTTTACATTTTTTAATGTAAATAATTTTAAACGTATGAAAAGTCATTATTTTTGTGAACTTTAAAACGCAGTAAGTTTATAACTCATTAATTTAATTATACCAACAGATTATGAAGGAAGTTATTGAAAAATCGGCTAACAATATTCGAATTCTTTCAGCAGCAATGGTTGAAAAGGCAAAATCGGGCCATCCCGGAGGTGCTATGGGAGGAGCAGATTTTGTAAATATCCTTTATTCAGAATTTTTAAATTACGATCCCAGGGATGGAAACTGGATCAACAGAGACAGGTTTTTTCTTGACCCCGGCCACATGTCACCTATGCTGTATTCAGTTTTAACCTTTGCAGGGTATTATTCATTGCATGATATTGAAAATTTCAGACAATGGAAAAGCAGTACTCCCGGTCATCCTGAACTCAATCCGTCAAAAGGAGTGGAAAACACATCGGGCCCGTTAGGACAGGGGCATGCCATGGCAGTGGGAGCTGCAATAGCAGAGAGATTCCTGGCGGCACGTTTTGGTGAATGGATGTCACATAAGATTTATACTTTTATCTCTGACGGAGGTGTTCAGGAAGAAATTTCGCAGGGTGCAGGTCGCATTGCAGGTTATCTTGGTTTGAGCAATCTGATTATGTTTTATGATTCGAATGATATTCAGCTGTCTACGGAAACAAGTGCTGTAACACATGAAGATACGGCAAAGAAATATTCTGCCTGGGGTTGGAGTGTAATGACTATCAACGGGAATGATCAGCAGGAGATCAGAAATGCCATAAAAGCGGCATACAACGAAAAGGAAAAGCCGACTCTTATCATTGGAAAGACAATTATGGGCAGGGGTGCAGTTACTGAAGACGGAAAATCATTTGAACGACAATTTGAGACACATGGAATGCCGCTTAGTGCTGCCGGTGCTTCATTTGATAAAACGATCAGGAACCTTGGAGGCGATCCTGACGATCCTTTTGTAATATTCCCTGAAGTGAAAGAGTTCTGGAACAAGGTAAATGCTGCAAAAATTCAGAAAGCCAATGAGAAAAAAGATCTTCAGAATCAGTGGGAATCAGAAAATCCTGAATTGGCAGATAAATTGAAAAGTTTTTTCGAAGACAAAGTTCCTTCGATCGATTTTAAATCGATTGAACAAAAACAAAACATTGCTACCAGGGGAGCTTCAGGGATTGTGCTTTCGTTTTTTGCCAAACATCTCGAGAATATGATAGTGGCTTCGGCCGATCTGTCAAACAGTGATAAGACAGATGGATTTTTAAAAAACACAAAACAATTTAAAAAAGGAGATTTCAGCGGTGCATTTCTTCAGGCAGGTGTATCCGAATTGACTATGGGTGCCATTGCTAATGGAATAGCATTGCATGGAGGTGTTATCCCGGTTTGTGCAACATTCTTTGTTTTTTCTGATTATATGAAACCGGCCGTTCGCCTGGCTGCACTTATGGGATTGCCTGTTAAATATGTCTGGACACACGATGCATTCCGGGTTGGAGAAGACGGGCCTACTCATCAGCCGGTCGAACAGGAAGCTCAGATCAGATTGCTTGAAAAGCTACGCAATCATTCCGGGAAAAGAAGTATGTTGGTGCTCAGACCTGCAGATGCAATGGAAACAAGTGTTGCCTGGAAAATGGCTTTGGAGAACACTCATACACCGACGGCATTGTTATTATCTAGGCAAAACATACCTGATCTTCCTGCTAAATCGGATAGATTTGATGAAGCATTGCAAGCTGAAAAAGGTGGGTATATTGTGTACAAAGATGATGGAAATGCAGACATTGTTCTTGTTGGAAACGGATCAGAAGTATCTACTCTTCTTGCAGGTGCAAAGCTTTTAAAAGAAAAGAAAAACATCAACACTCAAGTTGTGTCGGTTATTTCCGAAGGATTATTCAGAGAGCAGAATGAGGCATATCAGAATACGGTTATTCCTGCCAATAAACCGGTTTTAGGATTGACTGCAGGATTGCCGGTTACGCTTCAGGGATTAACAGGAGATAAAGGAATGGTTATTGGCCTTGAAAGTTTTGGCTTTTCAGCACCTGCAAAGGTACTGGATGAAAAACTTGGCTATACTGCTGAAAATGTTTATAAAAAAGCCTTATCTTTTCTCGGGATGAAATAGCAGAAAATATTCCGGATAATCATAAATATACAATATAGATTTCTTGCAGCACCAAAATTGAAGAATTCTTGTACATTTATCCCTTAATAATCAAAGCTTTAAATTCTGAACGAAACAGGAAGGAGCTGTCTTTTTAAAAGACAACTCCTTTTTATTGAAATTGTAAATTATTCTGAAAATTACACTGTCCTTTTAATGCCCCAAATAAAGGATATTCTTTCTTGTGGAGCCAGTACAATTAATCCATCCCCTGTGTTAAAAGCATTTGGAGCGCATGTCATAGGCTCGATAGCAATTGACGTTCTCGACGAAGGGGTATAGACCTGAAGATAATTGTATTTATTGATTCCCGTTTGCTGCCAGATTTTGTACTTAATATTTTCTTTCCTGTTTTCAATTGTTATTTCTGCTTTATCCATCTTATTGTCCAATACAAAGCAACTGTCAAAGTTTGTTTTTCCTAGTTGCGAAAGGGAATTGAAATCCTTGTATATACTTTTTTTGCCGGTAGGAATTCCTTTATCATTGACATCAAGAATTTCCTTTGAAGGGAATTGAACATAAAGTTCATCCACAGGAACATTTCCTGCAGTATAATATGGATGCCAACCCTGACCTACAGGCATTGAACCATCGGAAAGATTGGTAATTTTGGTAGTACACTCAAACTGATTTTGTTCGTCCCATTTGTAATGGATCTCGATCATATTTTTAAACGGATACCCTGGTACAGTCTCCGTGGTGATATGTCTAAGGATCAGGTTACAGGCAAAATCGCCATCCTCTTTTGAAATAAGCTCAAAGGCTTTATCGTATACCAAACCGTGTATTGCATTATTTTCCTGGGGGAAATTGCATATAAGATGATACGTATGTCCCTTGAATGCATACTTTCCTCCTTCAATACGATTTGGAAAAGGATACAGGTTGCTTCCTTTAAAGCTCGTGATAAGGTTTTTCGTGATATCTTCCACTGAATGATATCCGTCAATTATATTCAGCAGTTCTTCATTTTGTTTGAGCACAAGGTTATTTACTGAACCTCCAAATTCCGGCAGTATTGTAACATACTCCCCGGTTTTGTTGTCCTGCAACCTGTAAAGGAAATATGTTCCAAACTTCTCTTTTGTAATAACAAACCTGCAATTCGTATCTGACATATATTCTACTAAATGTATTGATTGATTATGCTTTCGAGATATTCTTGTTTGCCACTGATTGTTTTTGGTTCACCGGCTTTGATAGCATATTTTCTTAATTCTTCAAGTCCCATTTTCCCCTGTTCAAATGCTTTTCCCTCTCCACTGTCAAACGATGAATACCGATCCTTGCGAATTTTCAGATAATCACTTTTCTCAAGAATATCGTTTGCCACTATCAGGGCGCGCGCAAATGCATCCATTCCGGCAATGTGGGCAAAAAACAGATCCTCATTATCAGTGGAATTTCTTCTTCTTTTTGCATCAAAGTTAACACCTCCCGAAGCAAATCCACCTGCCGGTAAAATAACAAGCAAAGCTTCCACCAGTTCGTAAATATTGATCGGAAACTGATCAGTATCCCATCCGTTTTGATAATCGCCTCTGTTGGCATCAATTGATCCGAGTAAGCCGGCATCGACGGCCACCTGTAATTCATGCTGGAAAGTATGACCTGCAAGGGTTGCATGATTAACCTCAATGTTCAATTTAAAGTCTTTATCAAGTTCGAAATACCGAAGGAATCCGATGACCGTTTCGGTATCAAAATCATATTGATGTTTCGTAGGCTCCATTGGTTTGGGTTCAATCAGGAATGTTCCATTAAAGCCATTCGCACGGGCATAGTCGCGGGCTTTGGTAAGCATCATTCCCAGGTGTTCTTTTTCCCGCTTCATTTTTGTGTTCAGCAATGACATGTATCCTTCACGTCCACCCCAGAAAACATAATTTTCACCTCCCAGGGCAATCGTAGCATCGAGGGCTCTTTTAATCTGGGTTGCAGCGTATGCAAGCACCGTAAAGTCAGGATTTGTTGCTGCACCGTTCATATAACGGGAATTCCCGAATACATTGGCTGTACCCCATAAAAGTTTTATTCCGGATTCTGCTTGTTTTTGTTTTGCATAGTCTATTAAAGCCTGAACATTTTTGTCTGATTCGTTTATGCTTGATCCTTCCTGAACAAGATCAAAGTCGTGGAAACAATAGTAAGATACACCAAGTTTGGAAATAAACTCAAATGCAGCATCCATTTTGTTTTTACCACGTGTAATGGCATCCGAACCTTCATCCCATTTGTATTTGTGTGTAGCTTCTCCAAACGGATCGTTACCATTACCACAGAATGTATGCCAGTATGCAATGGCAAATCGGAAATAATCTTTCATTGTTTTTCCGGCTACAATTTTGTTTTCATCATACCACTTGTAAGCAAATGGATTTTTTGATTCTTTTCCTTCGTACTGTATCTTCCCGATTCCTGGAAAATATTCCTGTTTTCCTGTTACTATGTTCATAGGATTTTATTATTTAGTTTAACAATTTTTCAAGTGATGAATACCAATTGGCATATGCTTTTTTATAGGTGTCGATTTTATTTTTATCGGGTTCTACGGATGAAAGCTTAACAAGGTTAGCAAAAGCTTCTTCAAAAGATGTAAAAATCTTTGAGCCCACACCAGCACCACGCGCAGCTCCTTCGGAGCCATCCGTATCATAAAGATCAACAGGAACTCCGGTAATACCTGACAGGGTATCTCTGAAGATTGAACTCAGGAACATATTGGTATGACCGGCCCTGATTCTTGAAACCTCGAGTCCTGTGTGTTTGGCCATAATGTCCATACCATATTTGAAAGAAAAAGCTATCCCTTCCTGAGCAGCCCTGAATAGATGAGATGCATTGTGTATATTGAAATTCAGATAATTGATCTGACAACCTGTATTTCTGTTTTCGATAACTCTTTCCGCACCATTTCCAAAAGGAATAACAGACAATCCTTCCGATCCGATCTCTACCTGGGAGGCTTCCTCATTCATCTCCGCGTAGGATAACTTTGATCCGGCAATGTTTTTATGCATCCAGCTGTTAAGAATTCCTGTTCCGTTAATACATAGAAGTACACCCATACGCGAATTTGTATCGTTGTGGTTTACATGAGCAAAAATATTTACTCTCGATTCGGGATCGTATGCGAATTGATCCGTTATTCCGTATACAACACCCGAAGTTCCTGCAGTTGCAGCAATTTCTCCGGGATGCAGAACATTCAGTGAGAAGGCATTATTTGGTTGATCACCGGCCCGGTATGAAACAGGTATTCCGGACTTAAGACCCAACTCCTTTGCAACATCATTCGATAGTTTTCCCTGAATACCAAATGCAGGCACAATATCCGGGATTAGTTCCTTTTGAATGCCGTAATAATCCAGTAGAAAATCTGCTATCCTGTTGTTGGGAAAATCCCAGAAAATACCTTCTGAAAGACCTGTGACAGTTGTATTTATCTCTCCTGTGAGTCGCATGGCAATATAATCGCCAGGCAGCATAATCTTATGAATTCTCTTGTACAATTCAGGTTCGTTATCTTTTACCCATTTTACTTTTGAAGCAGTAAAATTCCCCGGGGAGTTCAGGAGTTTGGAGAGGCATGTTTCGTGTCCCAGATCACTGAAGGCCCTGTTTCCTATCTCAACAGCGCGACTATCACACCAGATAATTGACGGTCTGAGCACCTCATGGTTTTTATCAACACATACCAAACCATGCATCTGATACGTAATTCCAATAGCCTGAATTAAAGAGAGATCAACAGTGTCTATCTGCGATAACTCACGCAGTGCATATAGAATATTATGCCACCAATCTTCAGGATTTTGCTCTGCCCATCCCGGTTTGTGAGAAATGATTTTCATTTCTTGCTTCGGATATTGAGCCGATGCTACATTTTTGCCGGAACCGGCATCCAGAAGGGATAATTTAACACTTGAACTTCCTACATCAATTCCTAACAGGATCATAAGTCTAAAGTATTGATAATTCCATTAAAATAAAAAAATAATATTCGAAATAGTCACAACGACTACAAGTCTATGAAAATTTTTAATAATAGTCAAACAATTTTATTAATATTTAATAACCTAAAGCTTAAACTGTTTTATATAAAGTTGTTTTTGTCGGAGAAATGCAAGGTGGTGAAAATGTTAGGAAGATCATAAAAGAATATAAGAACGAAAACAATATATTTTATAGCTTTGAATGTACAAAGCTGAAGGCTGTGAATAAAAATAAAATAGAAGCTCTCATCCATTTGCTGGATGATACAGATTCTGAGGTTATAAATGCCGTTACTGACAATTTGCTTCAACAGGGAATTGAAATCATTCCGCAGCTTGAGAAAGTCTGGGAGTCAACTTTGAATGAAAAACTGCAGGAAAGACTTGAAAATGTAATTCAGGACATTCAGTTTGAAACTACCAAAAGAAATTTAAAAGACTGGTCTGACAGAGGTTGCGAATACATACTGGAAGGAGCAGGTTTTTTAGCTCAGTTCCAGTTTCCTGAGATTAAAATCGCTGCGCTTGATTCTCAGATTGAGAAAATAAAAGCCGATATCTGGCTTGAAATGAATAATAACCTTACACCGCTTGAAAAAATTAAGATCCTGAATTATGTAATTTTTGATTTGCATAAATATACAAGAAACTCAAGCAATTTTTATTCTCCCCAGAATTCTTTCATTAATCAGGTACTGGAGACTAAAAAAGGGAATCCAATTTCTTTGGCAATCATTTATATGTCTGTTGCTTATAAGTTGGAATTGCCGGTTTACGGGGTTAATTTGCCGAAGATTTTTATTCTGGCATATAAGGATAACAGCAAACCTGAAAATTCAATTCATGAAGACAATGATATTTTGTTTTATGTGAATCCCTATAACAAGGGCGCAATACTGGGCAGAAGAGAGATTGATTATTTCATTGATCAGCAAAACCTGAAATACGATAAGTCTTACTACACCATTTGTCATAACAAACAAATCGTAATAAGACTTATCAATAATTTAATTCTGGCCTATGAGAAACTCGGTTTCGATGGCAAAATACAAAAACTGAAAGAGCTCTCTGCAGTTTTCTGATCATTTGGCGTAGCTGACAGCTCTTGTTTCTCGAATAACAGTAATCTTTACCTGACCAGGATAGGTCATTTCATCCTGTATTCGTTTGGCAATTTCATAGGAAAGTGAATCAGCATCTTTATCAGAAACCTTTTCGCTGCCAACAATAACTCTCAGCTCCCTACCGGCCTGTATGGCATATGTTTTTAAAACTCCCGGATAGGAGAGGGCCAGATTTTCAAGTTCTTTCAATCGTTTAATATACGATTCAACAACTTCACGTCTTGCTCCTGGTCTTGCACCCGATATAGCATCACACACCTGTATGACAGGAGAGATTAAACTGATCATCTCAACCTCATCATGATGTGCGCCAATTGCATTGCAGATTTCCGGTTTTTCCTTGTATTTTTCAGCAAGTTTCATCCCAAATACAGCATGTGGGATTTCAGGTTCATCATCTGGCACTTTCCCTATATCATGCAATAAACCGGCACGTTTGGCCAGTTTGGGATTCAATCCCAATTCAGATGCCATAATAGCCGACAAATTAGCTACTTCACGCGAGTGCTGCAGAAGATTCTGTCCATAGGAAGAACGGTATTTCATTTTTCCAATGAGCCTTATTAATTCAGGATGCAATCCGTGAATTCCAAGGTCGATTGCCGTACGTTTTCCAACTTCGGCAATTTCTTCTTCAATCTGTTTTTTCGTTTTTGAAACGATCTCTTCAATACGAGCAGGGTGAATGCGTCCGTCCGTAACCAGCTGATGAAGGGAAAGTCGGGCGATCTCACGACGCACGGGATCGAATGCTGAAAGAATAATGGCTTCAGGAGTGTCGTCAACAATTATTTCAACTCCGGTAGCAGCTTCGAGAGCACGGATGTTTCTTCCTTCACGTCCGATGATCCTTCCTTTAATCTCATCACTTTCAATGTTAAAAACAGTTACAGCATTTTCGATAGCTGTTTCAGTCGCTACACGCTGAATAGTCTCAATAACAACTTTTTTTGCTTCTCGTGAAGCAGTCATTTTTGTTTCATCCATTATCTCGTTGATATACGACATGGCCTCACTCTTCGACTCCTCTTTCAAAGATTCGATCAATTGCTGTTTTGCATCTTCAGCAGATAAGCCCGAAATAGTCTCCAATTGTTCTACTTGTTGTTTATGAGCTTTATCAAGCTCTTCAGACTTTTTCTCAAGCAATCTCATTTGCACATTCAGATTCTCACGAATCAGTTCGGTTTCCTTTTTGGCACGTTCATTTTCTTCAATCTTCTGAGATAAAACAGATTCCTTTTGATTGAATCTGTTTTCAGCAGCAGCAAGCTTGTTATTTCTCTCATTAATGAATTTTTCATGTTCAGATTTGAGCTGAAAAAATTTCTCTTTTGCCTGAAGAATTTTGTCTTTTTTAATAACTTCCGCTTCAGTCATAGCTTCATCAATAATATACTTGCTTTTTCTTTTCAGGGCTACATTCCACAACAGATAAGATAAAATACCTCCACCAATTAAGGAAACTCCCCCGACTATCATCAATTTCAAAACAATTGATGATTCTGTTATCTGTAATATTGTCATCATATATAATAGCACTTAAGGGTTAAAAAAAACCCGCATATTTCTTCAATATTTATTGAAACCCCATCTTGACATGGGTGGAGTTGCCAAACTATTTTAGGTTTCCATTGATCCGATAGAATCGGAATTTCTGACGAGTCAGAAATATGGCCTGCCTTTGACAATTCGAGCAAAACTCCAATTTATAAAGTGTTGAGTTTCACAAATTTTTGAAGAAACTATGCGGGCTATGTCTTGATATATTATGTAAAGAACCTAATTACTCTTCCTTCAGATATACTTCAAGCTCTTCGTTCAATTCTTTTATTGTCTGTAAAAGTTCCGATGTATTTTGATTTTCTTCAAGTTCAATCAGTTTTGTCACATATTGTAATGCCGCCATTGCTAGAAAATCTTGTACATCTTTATCAGAATATCGTTGCTTGTATTGAAGAACCTTTTCATTTATTATTTTTCCGGCTTTCCTTATTTTTTCCTCATCTTTCCTGTCTATTTTTAAAGGATAATACCTGTCAACCAAATTCACTCGTATGGAAAGCTTATCATCCATCAAAAATTATTTATTTAAAAGAGCAATACACTTGTCAATCTCCCGCACAATTCTGTTCACTTTTATTTTTGCATCATGACTCGAACCAGATGCATCTTTAAATGTCTTTGCCAATTGCAAAGTATCGAATTTCGAACTAAAATTATTAGTTTCTTTTTGTAATGAAAATACAGTTTTTTTTAGCTTTTCGTTTTCAATTTTTAATTCCTGATTCTCTTCTTTCTTTTTCTGATAAAGATTAATAATCTGTTTAAGATTGTTTCTTAATTCCGCTATAATGTTTTCATGATTCGCCTTCATCTAATCGAATTCTGTTACAAAGTTAATCCGAACTCACAAATATAAAAATTTATCCATTCATTTTTATTACTCTGAATTAATGTCTTAGTTTTGCCATATTTAGGACGTAATTTTCACCGGGTCAATTATGTTTAAATATATACAATTTACATTGAAATTGCTTGCAATTGGAATGCTGTTTTTCATTTATCCCGATACTGTAATTTCACAAACCTTAAATACTTCCACGTTCGATTCACCCTTAAAAATTCCTTTATTTTTGTCTGGAAATTATGGAGAGTTGAGATCAACTCATTTTCATGCGGGAATTGATCTGAAAACACAGGGGAATACAGGTCAGCCTGTTTATTCAGCCAGCGAAGGCTATATCTCACGAATAAAAATTCAGAGTGGGGGTTACGGCCATTCAATTTACATTACACATCCCAACGGATATAAAACAGTATATGCGCATCTTGACAGGTTTAATCCGGACATTCAGGAGTTTGTAAAACAAAATCAGTACAATCTTCAGAGATTTGAAATAAACCTGTATCCGCCAAAAAACAAATTCAGACTGGAAAAAGGTCAGCAATTTGCATACTCGGGAAATACTGGCAGATCCGGAGGACCGCATCTGCATTTTGAGGTCAGAGATGCCTCAAATGATGTACCGTTGAATGCATTGAAATTTAATTTTCCCATTGAAGATGAAATACCTCCTGAATTCAGGAATTTATATGCTTATTCATTTCCCGAAAACAACCCGGTTGGCAACAACGGGGAAGCAAGAAGATCGTATCAGGCATACAAGAAAGATGACACATTATTTTTTGTCAATGACATTGTAGAATTGCAGCATGAGTATATTGGATTTGGTGCCGAAGTGTATGATTTTCTTAACGGATCAACCAATCGCTGTGGGATTTATTCACTGGTACTCGCTATTGATGATGTAAATTTGTTTTCTTTCACGATCGATGCAATATCATTCTTAAAAACACGATACATAAATGCTCATATGGATTACGATTTAAAGATATCTGAAGGGAGGAGTGTTCATAGGCTTTTTAAATTGCCTAACAACAGATTGTCAATTTATGATAAGAACATATGCACATCGCTTTACCACATTACGGATGATTCCTTGCATAATGGTAAAATCACTTCTGCCGATGCCTACGGAAACAGATCTTGCCTTGAATTCAAATTCAGAAAAGTCAATACGAATTCACAAACAGAGAATATAGAGAATACAGCCATAGTAAAATGGAACGAAGGGAAAGAGTTTGTTAAAGAGAAGTGTACAATCAGAATTCCCGGTGGAGCTCTTTACAGAGATATCTGTTTTGATTACTCAGTAATCCCATCCATCTCATCATTCAGTGATACAATATCCATTCATTATGATACTGAGCCTTTGCATAAAAACATTACAATTAAAATTACACCGGATACAATTCCAGGCATTATGGTATCAAAGTTATTCATCGCTAGAAAGAACGGGGATGGGATATCCAATGAAGGAGGTGAATGGCTAAACAATCAGCTGGTCACTGACGCAAGAAAGTTCGGGAAATATTTTGTTGCCATTGATACAACTCCTCCTGATATAGTGCCTGTGAATTTTAACAGGAATGGCGATTATTCAGATGGTCAAAGTCTCATCTTTAAAGTAACCGATGATCTTTCTGGTATTGAATCTTACAATGCATACATTGATAACCAGTGGGTTTTGCTTGAATACGATGAAAAAAATGATATCGTGTTTTATAAGATTGACATGGAAAGATTGAACTGGGGCATAAATCACTTACTGAGACTCCAGGTGTCAGACAGGAAAAATAATATTGCAATTTTTGAGGATCAGTTTTTTTATTAGCAGGGACGGCTCTGCACGATTCTGTTTTGAGTGGTAAAAGGAGATAAAAAATACCAATGAAAAGTTCAGAATATATAGTCCTGGGTTTGATGTCCGGAACAAGTCTTGATGGTGTTGATATTGCTATATGTTCATTTGTGAAAAGCGCATCTGAATGGAACCATAAGCTTTTGTATTCTTATACATACCAATACAATGCTCAGTGGAAAAGTCTTCTGTCGCAGGCTGAAAAACTTAGCAGTGATAAACTGATTAAGCTCGACAGGGAATATGGCAATTTTCTGGGTGAGTTGATTAATGATTCAGTGAAACAATCGGGAATAAAACCGGTATTGATTGCATCTCACGGTCATACTGTTTTCCATAAACCGGATGAAGGATACTCCTGTCAGATAGGTCATGGGGCCAATATTGCTTTGACCACTGGTATAGATGTTGTAGCGGACTTCAGATCGAATGACGTTGCCAATGGAGGTCAGGGTGCACCTCTTGTGCCATTTGGGGATAAGTTTTTGTATGGTAAATACCAATCATGTTTAAATCTGGGCGGATTTTCAAATATTTCTTTCGATTGGGAGGGTAAACGAATTGCTTTTGATATCTGTCCGGTAAATATCATTCTCAATTATCTGGCAACCAAAACCGGATTTGATTATGATAAAAATGGAGCATTGGGAAAGCGTGGCAAAACAAATGATACTTTGTTGTTGAAATTGAATTCGTTACATTTTTATAACGATTCTGCTCCCAAGTCACTTAGCAAAGAATGGCTGAATAAAGAATTCCTTCCGGTAATTGATCATGATAATTCCACCTTGGAAGATAAATTGAGCACAATTTATGATCATGTTGTATTTCAGATCGTAAAAATCTTAAAAGAATACAATCTTAATGAGGTTTTTGTAACAGGCGGAGGAACTCATAATAATTATCTCGTACATCTTTTGAACGATTCAAGCAATGTAGAATTTATTATCCCGGATATTCAGACGATTGATTACAAAGAAGCTATTGTATTCGGGTTCTTAGGTCTCATGAGAAATCTGAATTTAATAAACTGTCTGGCTTCAGTGACCGGAGCCATGAACAATTCAATATGCGGAGCGGTTTATCTTGGAGATAAAAAAAAGTGAGTCACTAGACTCACTTTTAACCCTAACTACATGAAAAAATCTAATTACTAACTATAACCTACCTGCTAATTACTAACATTAACACTATAACATATCAAATCACTCACTATATCAGTCATAAAATTGTTGAACAAAGATACAACTTATTGTCAAAAATACTATAACTAAATATTAATTATTTGTTAAATTCTTTATAATGATGATAAATACCATATTATTTTACATATATGATTTACTATTTTAAATACTAATGAAGTAAAATAACTGGCTATAATAATATATAAGAACAATTAAAAATTTTACATAGATGAAAAAAGCTGGATCAAGTATTTGTTTGTTTTTATTTGGATTGCAGATTTCGTTTGGCTGTACGAACTTTCTTATCACAAAAGGAGCATCATCTGATGGGTCTACTATGATTACATATGTTGCAGATTCGCATGTATTGTATGGTGAATTGTATTTCCGACCTGCACAGGAATATGCTCCGGATGATTCGTTGACAATATATGAATGGGATACAGGGATTTTGCTTGGAAAAATCAAACAGGCAGAGAAAACATATAAAGTAGTCGGCAACATGAATGAACACCAGATTGCAATTGGTGAAACTACTTATGAAGGGAGGCTGGAATTAATCGATACAACAGGGATCATGGACTACGGCAGTTTAATGTATATTACTTTACAGCGAGCTAAAACAGCAAGAGAAGTCATTCAGATTATGGACGAACTTGTCAATGAATATGGGTATTGCAGCTCAGGTGAATCTTTTTCAATATCAGACCCCAATGAGGTATGGATTATGGAAATAATTGGAAAAGGAGCAGGCAACAAGGGGGCTGTTTGGGTAGCCAGAAAAATACCGGATGGCTATATTTCAGGACATGCAAACCAGGCACGAATTACTACGTTTCCCCTGGATGATCCTGAGAATTGTCTTTATGCAAAAGATGTCATTTCATTTGCAAGAGAAAAAGGATATTTTAATGGAGAGGATAAAGACTTCAGTTTTGCTGATGCATATGCTCCAATAAACTTTGGTGGTGCTCGCTTTTGTGAAGCAAGGGTATGGTCAGGATTCAGAAGGGTAAACAGCAGGATGATGCAGTATGAAGATTATGCAATGGGAGAGAACCTGCAAAACAGGATGCCTTTATGGGTTAAGCCGGATAAAAAACTGTCAGTAAAAGATGTGATGGAGTTGATGAGGGATTATTTTAAGGATACAAAAATGGATATGACCAAAGACATTGGAGCAGGTCCTTATGGATGTATCGTTCGGTGGCGTCCCCTGACATGGGAGGTCGATGGGATAGTATATTTCAATGAAAGGGCAATTTCAACCCAGCAAACAGGATTTTCGTTTGTTGCTCAATCCCGTAACTGGCTTCCTGATCCTATCGGAGGGATTTTCTGGTTTGGAGTAGATGATACATACAGTACCGTGTATTCTCCAATGTATTGCGGAATAGAAAAGGTGCCGGAGAGTTATGCGGTAGGCAATGGTTCAATGATGGTCTTTAGTGACAGTTCTGCTTTCTGGGTATTTAACCAGGTATCAAATTTTGCTTATACTCGATACAACATGATAATTCCGCATATTCGTCAGAGACAGGCAGAGCTGGAACAATCCTATTTTGAGGAAACCAAGAAAATAGATGAAAAAGCAGCAGAGCTTTATAAGAATGATTCGTTGGCAGCGATTGGATTATTAACAGATTATTCAGTAAATACGGGCAACAAAACCGTAAATCAATGGAAAGAATTGTACCGGTATCTTTTTACCCGTTATATGGACGGAAATGTGAAAACACCTGTTGAGGGCCAGCAGAATCCTAAGCTGGAACAGCCTGGTTATGGTGAAGAATGGTATAGAAAAATTATTGAAGAAACAGGAGATAAATTTTTGTATAAAGGAGAGGAAGGACATTAAGATTGATTTCGGATTTCGGATTTCGGATTGCGGATTTCGGATTGCGGATTTTGAAAAAAGTTTCAAGTTACATGACTTTGGTTTCTCTTAAGACTCACTTTCAATTACCAATATCAAATGTTCAATGTCCAATTTCCAATAAATTACTACTTGTACTTCAACATTGGATATTTGTCATTGACTGCCTGTCGTCGGCAGACAGGGACATTCGACATTGAATAAATACTGATTTTTATGAAAAATAATCAGCAACAAGCAACCAGTAACCAGCAACCACAGAATAGTCTCAAGTCTCTGATCTCATGTCACTAGTTTCATTTCTTATAATCTCATCTTCCCACTTTCTCATTTTCTCACACTCTCACTTTCTCAGCTTCTCATCTTCCCATATTCCGATTCCAAACTCAAAACTCTCTAAACAGACAATCCTGCAAAATTATAATTGCTTCTATTGTGTTGATTGAAAAAATATTTGTAATATTGCGACCTGAATTTTCCAGGGTATAAACCGATAATAATTTTTTAGGATGGACTTAATAAAAGCAGCTGAGAGTCAATTTGGAGCGAAAAAAGAATTTCCGGACTTTTCAGCAGGAGATACGATTACCGTGCAATATAAGATCATTGAAGGAAATAAAGAAAGAATTCAGAATTACAGGGGTGTTGTACTTCAACGTAAAGGAACGGGATCAAAGGAAACATTTACGGTTCGTAAAATGTCAGGTAATATCGGAGTGGAAAGAATTTTCCCTATTGCTTCTCCATTCATTCAGAATATTGAGATCAATAAAAAAGGACGTGTAAGACGCGCAAGAATTTATTATCTGCGTGATTTGACAGGAAAGAAAGCCCGAATTCAGGAAAAAAGATTTTAAACAGATAATTGTATAACAAAGGCTGCATGAATGCAGCCTTTGTTATTTCAGTTTATTCGTGAGACTTAAATTTCATGAGTTTTACGAAATGAAATTTTCTAGTCGAACAATGCCGCTGAAAGCGGGAGCGAGGGTAAATACCCCGCCTCTTGAGGAGGTTTTGATAAAAACCAAATGAAGATACCCCGTCTGCTTGCGGCGGGGAGCTTCATTCAAGGAGTTTATCAGATCTCATTTTGGCTTCTTGAATAATTTTTATTGCTTTCCTGTTCGCTTCGTATTCAATTTTACTTGCTTTGTTTTCTCCTTCTTCCCGAATTTTTTCGGCAGTTTTTTCTGCAGCTGCTTTTGTTAGCGGATTGGTTGCCTCTTTCACTAATTTATCAGCGTTGGCATTGGCTTCATATCTTACGCCATCAGCAAGTTTTTTAGCCTCCGCTTTTATTTGTTTAGCTTGCTTTTCAGCTTCCCTCATAATTTTATCCGCTTCTTCCCTTGCTTGTTTTTTAACATCTTCTTTCACTTCTTCTTTTTTCTCTTCAATAACCTGCTTTCCTGTTTCAATAAGTTCTTCCTTTATTTCTTTTGTCGTTTTTGTGATATTGTCTTTCAGATCAATACTAACTTTCGGATCCGACATTTTACCGGAAACCTTTGCCAGAAGATTTACAGATTCTGATTTTGGTATATTAATTCCTTTTGAAGCCGCCTCTTTATACAAATTGTTGATAGAAGGATTTTCTAATCCCAGCAATTTGGCGGGAGCATTTAAATTGATTGCGTAATTCAACATATTTTCAAAGCTTTGCTCACCTGAAACAAGCAGGGATACATCGCCCATATTTGTTTCAAAGGGACTGACAAAAACTTTTCCGTCAATAATTTCAAAATCGATTTCAACATCTGTTAAGGAAAGATTATTCAACGCGTCAGTATTTAATGCTTTGCCTATTTTGGTGAAAGCGTCAGAACTCTTAATGCTGAGCTGTTTTGAAGCAAGACTTCCTTTACCGACCATGGTAGATAAAACAGGTTTCATTTCGGAAGTCAAAAAACTGTTGAAACTCATTCCTATTGATACTTTTCCTGTAGTTTTTGAAGCTATTGGCGCAACTTTCTTCAACATATCGAAGGCTGCAAAACTCTTGGGGACATCTATATCATTTGCATTGAAATTAAGATCTACAAATGGATTTTTAATATCCTGAGAATTATACTCTCCTGAAAGATTAAAACTTCCATCAAGCATCTTCATTCTCAAATCTTCCATAAGTACTTTCTGATCTCTGACAATAATTCTGCCGTAAAAATCGCTGATTTCTAATTTGTCGTACTTAAGATTTTTGATTGCAGATTGAAACCTGAAATTGATGTTTCCGGGAACTTCTATTGCTTTAAGTGGTTCGGATTCTGTTTCAGGTTCAGGTTGCTCTTTATCGGTACTTTCAGCAAGAAGTTCGTTAAGATCTAACAAACTTGATCCAAGCAAAAGTTCGCCTTTCACGGTTTCATCTTTTAACAGATACGGGATATAATTACTGAGTTCTCCCTTTAGTTTGATATCACTTGATCCGATGTTTGCATAGAAAGAGGTAATGGCAACTACTCTGGGAGAAAAATTAATGTTTGATTCTTTTAATGCAAGTTTTTTCGGAATATCCGGACTGCTATATTCCAGGTTTGAAATAGTTATATTGCCATCTGCCTTGAATTCTTCAAATTTCTGATTTTCAAGAGATGATACTTTTCCCATCCAGTCCAGTTTTGCGTTGATTATACCTTTGAGTTGAGTGTTTTCAAGGGGAATTACATCGCCTAAACTGCCAAGATCAACTTGAGCCAAAAGATTTCCGTTGGTAAATGGATCTGTAATGGGATTTCTGAGATTTAAACTTAAATCAATAGGATTTGCACCCAGATCGACATGAAACCTGTTCACATCCAGAGTGGTGTTATCATTCTGTATACCATCATAGTGTATGTCAAGATCGATTTCAATATTTTCAGCAGATTTTGGTAGGTCAGGATAATTGAACGTAGCATTGGTAACGAGCAATGTAAGATCTATATTGGGTGTCGTGTTCTCGGTAACAGCACCACTGATCTTACCATCCAGTTTCAGATTGCCTGTCGTTTTTAAATCTGAAAAATCTTTCAGATAGATGGCTGGCACAAGTGATAATAAGGTTTTAAATTCAGTATTGGAAGTATTAAAGACCAAATTTGTAAGAATATCGCCCGATTCAGGCATTTCTATGCTGCCATCAAAATTCAGAATAAACTGGTTCAGTGAGACATAATTCTCATTCAATTTAAAAATCGATTCTTTTAAGTTTGCATCCACATCAAAATGCATTTTCATCAGAATGTTTTTTGCATATCGTATTCCATTCATCACAAGATTAACCTTTTCAGTTTCTGAATCAATTACCAGTTTTGAAAAATCTTTTGACATATCCCCTGATAACGTAAAATTGAAATTGTTAAGAGACGCCAGAAGGCTTGAACTGTAATCGGAATATTTTATATTGGCATCGCTAATTTTAAAAAGCTTGAGTGTTATTTGCGTATTGAATTCCGAAGGAGTGGTATCAACGGGTTCTTCTTCAACTTTTTCAGGAACAATGTCCCAGTTAGCTTTGCCTGTCTCCAATACAATTGCGTTTATATATGGTTTCTTGATAAATATGCCTTTGATTTTTATATTCTCCATCTTTATTGCACTGATAATATCCACTGCGATATCGAATGATTGAATATTCAGAAGAGTATCGTTTTCAAACTCTTCAACTCCAATAACCATAAGATCCTTTAACCTGACACTCACGTTGGGAAAATTCCGGATCAGAGATATATTAATATCAGAAAATGAAGCCTTGGCATTTAAATTCTTCTCAAGTTGCTCATTAGCAATTTCAATAATTTTTCCTTTGAAAAGAAAAGGGGCTGTTACTAATATTGCCAGAATGACAAGAACAATAATCAATAAAACCTTCAGTAACTTTTTCATAATTCAGAGTATTTAATGTTATTTAAAGTTATTAATAATGCTTTAAATATTGTAAACATGGAAGTTGAATTATTTTAACTGCTCATTTTTCACGGTTGTCATAAAAAAACAGAACATAATGCACTAAAAATTCGTAAAGAGAGATAGGTCCAATATCAATTGTCTCAATATGCACTATGAAAAATACCACCCTATTGCCAGGGGGTCACATGTAGTATTAGAAAGCCAGCCATTTTTCTCAGTTCTTTTTAACGAGTCTCCTGATGCTATTCTGATACTCGACAGTAAAGATTTTTCAATTCTTGAATGCAATGAAAAATCGTTAGCACTTTTCGAAACCAAAACGAAATCTTCTTTAATCAATCTGTCAGCTTTCAGGCTTTTCGATAATGAAACAGTAGAATTTTCAAAAGATGTTCATGGTACCAACACGAATAAACAGGAGGAGTATACACAAGATCTGGCATTCAGAACGTTAAAGCAAAATGTTTTTTGGGGCAAATTGAGCAAGTATTCGGTAAAGGTTGACAAGCAACAGTACCTTATACTAAGGATCAGTAAAGCAACCGACCATTTGAAAACTGAAGAAACTCTGGCTACATTATTACGAGGTACTTCAAAGGTTACAGGAATTATTTTTTTTAAGGAATTGTCAAGATTACTGTGTAATACTTTTCATGTTAAATATGCATTTGTAGCGAAAGTATCCGGAAAAAAAGAGAATTTGCTGATACTGGAATCATACGGACCTTTTAAGAATATGCCGCCGGAGAATTATAAACTAAAAAACAGTCTGGTGGAAAATGTTCTTGAAGGGTACACAACTTTTTATCCAACAGATGTACAAAAACTTTTTCCAAAAGATGAACTGGTTAAACAGAACAATATAAATGGATTCATGGGAACACCTGTGTTCGGAAGTTCTGGTGAAGTTGTGGGAATAATAGCTTTTTTTGATGACGCACCTATTCAGGAAATACCAAATTCAAGGTATTTACTTTCTATCTTTGCATCAAGAACCGCAGCCGAGATACAAAGAATCAGATCAAAAGAAATATTGAAGGAACAAGCAAGAAAACTTGCAATCTCTGACAACATAAAAGACAGATTATTATCAATCATAGCGCACGATTTGAAGAATCCTCTTCATACGGTCATGGGGTTTTCTGAACTTTTAAAATTGAACCTGGATAAATACGATAAGAAGAATATTGGTGACAGGATTGAGATAATTGATAATTCAATAAGAGATATTTATTTCTTTCTGGAAAATTTATCAGACTGGTCACATATATTCAACGGAGATATTCGACAGAGTAAGCAAAAAACTTCAATTCAGGATACCATAGAAGAAAATTTGACCTTTTTTCAATCAATGCTTCAATCGAAGAGGATTAAAATACAGGTAAAGCTTACTGATTGCCCAAAGGTTAATACAGATAAGGCAATGATGAATAGCATAATACGCAATATATTGTCAAATGCGATAAAATACAATAATACCAACGGGTGTATAAATATAGGGTATTCCCTTTATGGCAACTTCATAAACTTAACGATCCAGGATACAGGAAAAGGCATATCGGAAAGTATCTTACAAAATATTATGAGTGCCGATTTTTCTATACTTGAGATAAAGAATTCGAAACAAAATTCTCTGGGACTTGGAATGAATCTTTCCAAATATTTTGTTAAAAGAATTGGCGGTAAAATAAATTTCGAAAGCAGTTTGAACAGAGGGACAAAAGTCACCATAGCAATACCAAAAGCCTGATTGATTTCTGTTCAATAAATTCTGGTTTAAATTTCAATAATCTTGTATGATACCATAAAAAGGTTTAACTTAAGTTAAGTTTTATCCTATCATTATGGTTTTTTCTCTTCAGCGATTTTTGAGGGGCTATACGGGAAAATTCATTATTGTTTTTGCAATTGTTTTTATCTCAGCAGAAGTTGGCCTTTTGCTTTTTGAGTTACCATATAATGCATTCCTTATCTGGCCCGCTTATGGAATAGCGGCAGGACTGCTGAGCCTTCATGGCAAAAAATATCTGACTGCAGTCGTTCTCTCACTGTTTGTAAGTTTCCTTTTTTATGATTTTTCAATCTTAGGGTGGAATATTTCTTCACTCGGAATTGCCATAATCCTAACTCTAATTAGTGCCAGTATTATATATATCAAGCTGTTAATTGTTGAGCATTTCTGCAGGACCTATGCAATTCAAAATCCTGAAGTATTTGCAAAATTTTTATTGGCTATTCTTATTATATCCCTGTTATTTTACGGAATGCTTTTTTTGTTTGTTCTTATATCTGATCTGTTTGTTATGGGAAACACGAGCTTGTTATTTTCAACCTGGATTGGTGCTGACCTGATTGGATCAATCGTATTCATACCGCTTATTATAAGTTTTAATAAAAAGGTATTTGTATTGAAAAGTGCAAGACATTCTGAACGAATAATAATGTATTTATTATATATCTCAGTCCTTGTTTTTGCTTTATTTCAGAAAGCAACTGCATACGATATGTTGAGTTTTCTCTTGTTGCCTCTGCTTTTTTGGATAGCATTCAGATTTGGAATTAAGGATACTGCATCTGCATTGCTGATGCTAATATTTCTAATGATATATATAGCAAATAAACAGACGGTAACTTTTGCTGATAATAACTATAATGTATCAGTTTTTTTCCACCACCTTATATTGTTTATTATTTCAGTTATTGCATATTTAATTAATAGTATGTCATTGATCAGAAAAGATGTTGCTTATATTCCAACCACTCAAAGAAAGAATAGTGATGATGACGAACCGGAAAATGGAAAGACAAATGTCCTAATACAGAGACAGCTTCAATTGCTCCAGACAGCTATTGATCAAAGTCCCGGAAGTATTATAATTACAAATCCGGAAGGGAAAATTGAATATGCCAATCCGGCATTTTCAAAAATAACAGGATACAGGTTGAAAGATGTTCAGGGAAAGAATCCAAGAGTTTTGAAATCGGGGCATCATACGAATGATTACTACAAGGAATTATGGGATACGATTATGCGGGGAGAGATCTGGATCGGGCAATTCTATAATAAAAAAAAGGATGGATCATATTATTGGGAAGACGCTACCATTGCACCAATTTATACCAATAGTAAAATTTCTCATTTCATTTGCACAAAGGAGGATATAACAGAAAGAAAAAAAGCTGAAGAATCTATCCGGGAAAGCGAAGAGAAATTCAGGTCATTTTTTGAAAAAACAAATGTCAATATATTGTTATTGGATCCTGAGACCGGGAAAATTGATGATGCTAATAAAACAGCAGTTGAATATTATGGATATAGTCCGGAGGAATTAAAAAAATTAACCTTTCAGAATCTGTCTGTACTCGATGACGATACTGTCAATTATAAACTTGATAAAATATTGGATGGCACCAGGAGAATGATCCCTTTGAAACAAAAACTTAAAAATGGCAGGGTAAAAGATGTTGAGGTATATCCAACCCCGGTAAATATTAATAACAAAGCCATCTTATTCACCATAATACAAGATGTTACACGAAGGAAGAAAGCAATTGCTGCACTTACTGAAAGTGAATCTAAAAAACTTGCTTTATTGAGAATAATCCCTGATTTGATCATTGTGATCAACAAAAAGGGAGAAATTTTGGATTTGTATACAGACAATATGTCAGCTCTGGCAATGCCTCCCAGCGTTATGCTTGGAAAAAAGTTCATTGATATTATGCCCAAACCACTTAGTAAAAAATTCCAGGATTATGTTCAATCTGCTTTTGATACAAGAGAAATTATAACTTTCAGTTATTCATTTTCCAGGAAAGGAGAGGAGGTTTTTGAAGAAGCACGATTAATCGTTAGCGGAGATGACGAATTGCTGGTAATTTTACGTGATATTACCAAGCAGAAAAAATCTGAGGAAGAATTAAAAAGAGCCAGAGTGGAAGCTGAAAAGGCAAATGATGCAAAAAGTTCCTTTTTAGCAAATATTTCTCATGAAATAAGAACCCCGATCAATGCAATCATTGGTTTTAGTGAACTTCTGGCTCAGGAAGTAAATCAACCTCATCTTAAAAACTATATTAACTCCATTAAATCAAGCAGTATTACTCTACTTGATTTAATTCAGGATGTTTTGGATCTTTCAAAAATTGAAGCCGGAAAATTGTCATTGAAATCCGAATATGTGAATCTTAGTGCTCTTCTTGATGAAATGAAAGACATTTTCTGGTTAAAAATGAAACAAAAGAAAATAGTGTATCAAACAACTGTATCGAATGATATTCCGGGACTTTTGCTGTTGGATGGGTTGAAGATCAGGCAAATTTTAATCAACCTGATAGGAAATGCATACAAATTTACTGAAAACGGGAAAGTCAGTGTTAGTATAACTGCGGGGAATAAAACAACAGAAGAGAAGAAGACATGTATTGATGTTATTATTGATGTAACTGATACAGGCATTGGTATTCCGAAGAATTTTCAGAAAAGTATTTTTGAGGCTTTTAAACAACAAGATGAACAGGACAGCAGAAAATACGGTGGAACGGGACTTGGACTTGCAATAACACGAAGACTTATAGAACTTATGGGAGGAGCAATCCATCTCAAAAGTACCCCGGGAAAAGGAAGTACTTTTAAGATCATAATACCCCAAATTGAAGCAGTTACAAAAATTGAATTCAAACAGTTTAAAGACGAATCAAAGAGAATAAGATTTCATGATGCAAGCGTATTGATCGTTGATGATGTGCAGACTAACAGAGAGTTACTAAAAGGAGTAATAAAAGGAAATGCATTAAATATCTATGAAGCCATGGATGGAAAGGAGGCGATCGAAATGCTGAAAACAAACAAGCCTGATCTGGTTTTACTTGATTTGAATTTACCAAAAGTCAGTGGATTTGATGTCGTAGAGTTCATGAAAAACTCAAACGAACTTAAAAGTATTCCTGTCATTGGAATTTCTGCAATACATTTAATTGAAGAGGATGATAAGAGAGCGAAGTATTTTGACGTTTTTTTATCAAAGCCTTTCGATGTAAATGAGTTATTGATGCATTTGAAAAAGTATTTGCCATTTCATGATAAAGAAACAAATTTGGACGAAAAGCGGGAATCCTTGCAAAAGGATGATGATTTATCATTTGCAAATAAGGATGCCAATTTATTGAGAAAAACCATTAATATCCTGTTGAAAGATTACAAGATAGTACTTGATACTTCCTCATTTCTGGAGATAAAAGGATTTGCTTTGCGATTGAAGAAGGTGGCAAAGGTATATAGAATTGAAATATTAAAAGAACTGGCAAAGAAAATCGATAAGGCTTCAGATAACTTCGACATTGAAGAGATGAATCAGTATATGTCTGAAGTCCCCGAGATTTTATATAAAATAAATGAAAGAATTAAAAAAAATTGATCCGGAACAAGATTCCGGTAAATATTCCATCCTGATTGTAGATGACGTTGCCAAGAATATTCAACTTGTTGCCAAATTTCTGGCCCATGAAGGATATGACCTTTTCTTTGCACAAAGTGGTGAATCAGCAATAAAACAAATTGAAGCAAGGACATTTGATTTGATATTGCTTGATATTATGATGCCTGGCATGGATGGGTTTGAGGTTTGTACAAAAATTAAAAGCCAGAAAAGATCAAAGGATATACCGGTTATTTTTTTAACGGCAAAAACCGATGATGAAGCCATTGTCAAGGGTTTTGATATTGGAGGAGTGGATTATATTACAAAACCCTTCAATCCTACTGAACTGATAGCAAGAGTGAAAACACATTTGCAACTGCGGAACCGGGAATTGGAATTGCAGGAACTCAACAATACAAAAGATACACTCCTTTCGGTAATCAGTCATGATCTCAGAACGCCGTTTTTTAATATTATGAGTATTGGGGAATTGCTATTGAAAAACTATAAAAATTATGACGAAAAAGAGATTATGGACCTGATAGCCAGCATGATTGAAGCTTCCAGGATTTCTCATAATTTGCTGGAGAACTTATTGAATTGGACCAGGGTTCAAACAGGCAGGATTTTATTCGAGCCGGAAAATTTCCTGTTAGATGATATCATCCGGGAGAATATCCTGTTTGTACAACCACTGGCAGAAAATAAAACAATAGTATGCAAAGAGGAAATAGAAACGGGGATCCAGGTTTTTGCCGACAAAAACATGTTAAATACGATAATCAGGAATTTAATTACAAATGCTATTAAATATACCTCCCGCGGAGGAGAAGTTACTGTTGAAACTGAGAAAAAAAAGAAAAAGGCGATTGTCCTCGTCATAGACAATGGTGTTGGGATGTCGGTTGAAAAAGTGCAGCTACTTTTAAACCATACAAATTTTAAGACAACACCCGGAACCGAACAGGAGTCCGGATCAGGATTTGGATTGGTATTGGCTCGTGAGTTTATAGAGAAAAATCAAGGAAAACTGACTATTGAAAGTACCGAAGGAGAAGGAAGTGTATTCAGTTTTACCATACCATTGGCAGGTATAGCCTCTAAGCAGAAAATAAAATAAAAAAACAGCAACCAGCATGTATTTGAATAATTTTTATATTTGCACTGCCATTGAGGACTTGTAGCTTAATTGGATAGAGCACCTGGCTACGGACCAGGAGGTTGGGGGTTCGAGTCCCTCCAAGTTCACATAAAAGAGAAAGCCGCCCTTGTGGTGGCTTTTTTATTTTGATACAGATAAAATCCGATTTTTCACAATTGTTGAACTTCAGCAATTCTTTTTCCGGAGTGCGCATACTGTTAAGTATCTAACAGATGGGATTCAAATGCCAATAAATTAAAAAAATTAACTAACTTATTGTAAATTTAGTAACAGATAAAAAGTATTGATTATGAATAAAAATATAGTATGCATTGTTTTGGCTTCGATAGTATTTGCCGGTTGTAGTAAATATGGCTATGTAAAATTAAATTATCCACAACCTCCGATAGCCTACCTGCCTGAAGATATAAGATCCATAGCGTTAGTGAACCGATCGCTGACCAAAGAGGAAGATAAGCCTAACCAGGTACTTGAGTCCATTGCTTCGGCCGAAGTGGCAGGATCGGATCGTCTGGCATCTGATGAATGTCTGAAGGGAGTATACGATGGGATAAAAGGTTTGAACGGAATTACTATTATAATACCTCAAAATACAAGGTTATACGGCACAGGGTCGCTTAAAACACCCGATCTGCTGGATTGGAAACAGGTCGAGGAGATATGCAATTCATCCAATGCGGATGTATTGCTGGTCCTTGAAACCTTTGATTCCAATACCGATCTGGCAGTAGCCATAGCGGCAGATCAGGCCATGTCAGTTCTTCATACCGGTGCTCCGAATCCGGCAATTCCGGGTCAGGTAAGGATGAATGTTGTTTCCTATTGGCGATTGTACGATCCGGTTACCAGAACCATTATTGATCAATACCAGCAATCTGATAACATAATCATTAATACGGAAGATATCGTGCCTCCTATGGGCGCGCTGCGCGAGATTGCCTATGTCGCGGGAAAAGAATATATTCAGCGATTTTTACCCAGTTATTATACAGTGAGAAGAGATATGTATAAAAAGGCCAAGGGGCCGAATAAACATATATTCCAAACCGGGTTCCGGCGTACCGAAGTCGCTAATTGGGAGGGGGCCATAGAGATTTGGAGCGGATTGACAGAAGACATTAAGCGCAAAACAGCAGGACGAGCTTGTCTGAATATAGCTGTAGCCTACGAAGTACTTGGAAATACAGACTTGGCATTAAAATGGGCCAAAAGATCATACGAAGATTACAATGATAAACTTGGAAGAGATTACGCGAAGATACTGCTGAAAAGAAAAAGCATTGAAGATTAAGGGAAACAGAAAAACGATACCATAGAAATCCCTAACTGGCAGCTTTTTTATATGCCGGCCGGTTATTCAAAAAGACCTTCATCTCTTATAAGCATTAGTATGGCAGAATGAGGAACAATAAAGTATTTTTCTTTTTTAAAAACAATCTCAAATCCGCTTTTCTGCATATAAATTGCCAGGTCACCTTCTTTAGGTTGAAGGGGTACATATTTCACTTCATCGCTTTTATCTTTCCAGGGTTCATCAACTTCATTAATTGCAGGAATGGGATATCCGGGGCCAACTTTCACTACATATCCTGTCTGTATTTTCTCTTTTTCCTGGATGCCGGGAGGAAGATACAATCCCGATTTGGTTTTATCCAAAGGAGATTTTGGTTTAATAAGTACCCTGTCACCCACCATGATAATTTTATCCGGTTTTTGTTCCCCAAGTTCTAAAGTCATTGTTAACCGTTTAAAACTTAATAACTCATTCAAATATAAACAGAATTAGCGATTATGGTATACAAACTATTATTTGTCCTTTTTCCCAAAGACAGAAAAATGAATATATCGTTTAGGATGTTTCTGTAAGTCTTTCATCAGGAGATTAAGATGATACGATGTTGAATCAAGGTTTGTATAGAGAGAACTGTCATTTATGAATTTGCCCATAGAACCTTCGCCTTGATCAATTTTAGATACAATGTTCCTGACCGAATTCAGGGTGCTGTCAAGTTGTATCAGGATGGAACCTAAATCAGCACTGTCTATGGAAGAACTAATATTGGCAAGATTATCAAGGGTTTCTGCTATTTGTTCATTTTTTGAATCAAGATTATCAGTGATCTGTTCGAGATTTTCAAAGCTGTTGTTCAGGCTACCATTCTTTGATAGTGAATGACTCAGGGATGCGAGACTTGAATTCAAACTGGATATGCTATTGCGTAAATTTTGTTCACTCTCAGGAGTCAGAACCTGATTCAATGAGATAAGAACCGTATCAATACCATAAAGAATATGTTCAATTTTTGGCACAAGTCCGGTAATCACATCCATAAGATCTCCTACGATTTCAGAATCCAGAGTGTCTTCGGAGCAGTGGTAAGATGTATTATCACTAAGGATAAGTTCCAGGTCACTTGTTGATGCAAGAGGATTCACCTGCTTTATTCTTACGACAGAATGCATTGGTATTTTCACCTTTTCCTCGAGAACTATCTTTACCCGGAATTTCCCTGAATTTTCATGATCAAATTCCAGGGAGGTTATGTTGCCTATTTTATATCCCTTAAGCATCACATTCCCGGATTCAATCAATCCGTCTGCCCGGTCAAATAATACGTAATAATGATCCGTTGATTTCAGAATGTTTTTGCCCTTCAGAAAGTTATAACCCCATATACTAATCGCCAATACGACTATAGCAATTAGTCCGATTTTTGCTTCTTTTGAAATTTTCACTTGAATAAAATAAGGTTAAACATTTGTTCTTCAATAATATATGATCGTATTTTTTAACACTTCAACTTTTCATATCGTGGAATCTTCATAATGGATGAGGATTTCACGACATTAATTTTGCTTATTATACAACTCGTGCAGGGCTTCCTGGATGGAAATTATTTTCCCTTCTTTAATGGCTATTATAAAAGCATCAGGACATATGCTTTTCACCCATTTGCTATATTCAACAATGTCATCATATTTTAGTTTTTTGCCAACAGCATATTTGTATGCATTATTGGTTCTGAATTCCTCAACATCACGAAACTCTGAAAAGAGATCAGAATCTAACGGAATTTCATTCGAAGAAGAAGAGATTTGTACTTTAAAATACAGAGAGGGTTGTATGCCAGTTGTATCATCATTTGCTATTGTTTCCAAAGTATCCGCATCACTTTCATACAGAACTGCAGAGGAATTAGCAAAACTGACTCCGGATTTGGATTCAATATCTTCCTTATAGGCTCTGAAAGCTCTGAAAATAGATGATGCAATGTAATTCTGACCTTCTTCTGAATTCAGATAATCCTCTTCCTCAGGATTTGTAATAAACCCGCTTTCTATAAGAACACTGGGCATAGAAGACTGGGCAAGTACCAAAAGACCTTGTCTTCTGATACCGCGGTCTTTTCTCATCGCCCGTTCACGAAACTGATCCTGAACCATATCCGCGAAGTTAATACTTTGTTTATCATATACATTTTGCATAACGGAAAAGATAATATAGGATTCAGGAGAATTTGGATCGAAATTCTGATACCGCGTTGTATAATCTTCTTCAAGAAGAATAACGGAATTTTCTCTTTTTGCAACTTCGAAATTTTCATCAGAACGATGCAATCCCAGCACCAGGGTTTCAGTTCCATAAGATTTCGGATTGCTCCATCCGTTTGCATGAATGGAAATAAAAAGATCCGCATCCGCTTCATTGGCAATTTCAGCGCGACGATACAAAGGAATAAATTCGTCTTTTTTACGCGTATAGATAACGTTAACTTCAGGGATTTTTTCTTCTATATATTTTCCCAGTTTCAATCCTATTGCCAATACAATGTCCTTTTCATTCGAGTAAGTCCCCATTGCCCCCGGATCCTTACCTCCATGACCAGGATCAATTACTACGGTACGAATTTTGTAATCTTCATTGTTGTTCCCATTTTGCGCTTGGGCAATAGTTGATAAAAAACACAGTATTATAATAGGAATAAGATTTAATTTGCAGGGATATTTCAGGCTTCGGTGTAAATCTTTATTCTGCATTGGAATCCTTAATTTTTATTAGCTTTGCAGCCTTTAGAACCATATAAGACCTTTGCAAAAATAGCATTTAAATCATTATCTGTGTTAATTCGAATTGCCCTGTTTCTAACATTTCAATTTGTGATTGTTTATAATTTACCGGCGCAATCCGATAGCCTGATTACAGATCATGATACGATTCCCAAAAATCTTTCAGGAGATGATGTAAATGCACATGACAGCTTAAAAATTCAGTATGACAGTTTGTTTATTAATGAACTTGACAGATCAGATACAATCATTGCAGATACTTTGGAAATAGCAGAGCAACCCAGAGAAGGAGCATTGGAGGACATGGTATATTATACTGCGGAAGATTCCATGAAAATATCTTTGAAGAAGGAAACAATGTACCTTTATGGCAATGCCACGGTAAAATACCTGGACATTGAACTGACAGCGAATTACATTGAACTGAACTATGCGAGAGAAGAAGTATTTGCAAAAGGCAGCATCGATACGTCAGGACAAGTTGTTGGCACTCCTGTATTTACACAGGGGAGTCAAAGTTTCGAATCGGATTCAATGAAATACAATTTTGGTAGTGAAAATGGTATTATTTACCATATTGTAACTCAGCAGGGGGAAGGTTATTTGCATAGCGACAAATCAAAAAGGCATAAGAATGAACACATCCATGCCTATGGAAATAAATATACTACCTGTGATGCCGAACATCCTCATTTTTACCTGGCTTTAAAAGAGGCTATCATTATACCTGAAGATAAAATTGTAGCCAAAGCATCTTATTTTGTTCTGGAGGATATTCCTATTAAAGTGTTGGGTCTTCCATTCGGTTTTTTTCCGAATACCACGCGGCGAAGTTCCGGCATTTTATTCCCTTCTTTTGGCGAAGAGCGTAACAGGGGATTTTTCCTGCGCGATCTGGGCTGGTATCAGGTGCTGGGCGATTACGCTGATTTCAGAATACTGGGTGATTTTTATTCAAAGGGCAGTTGGGGCGTAGAAACAAATCTGGCTTACAAGTACAGGTATCACTTTTCAGGTGATTTTTCATTTAACTACAATCAGAATAAAAACGTGGATGATATTGCGATTCCCGAAAGCAAGGATTATCGATTACGCTGGTCACACCGACAGGATGCCAAGGCAAATCCGACCCAGAACTTTTCTGCCAGTGTCAATTTCTCTTCTTCAGAATATGAGAAATACAATAGTTATAGTTCCCAGGAATATCTGACAAACCAGAAATCGTCAAGTATCAATTACTCAAAAAACTGGCCGGGAACACCTTTTAATCTTGCGATAAGCGGAAACGCTTCACAGAACAGTCGTTCCAAAAGCGTAAACATGAATTTGCCGACAGGCTCATTTAACATGAGTTCCATCTATCCCTTCAGAGGCAAAACAGGTTCTGGAAAATACAAATGGTATGAGAACATTAGTTTGCAATACAGTTCAAAATTTGATAATCAGATCGACACCTATGATTCCGTGCTTTTTGAACAGGAAACATGGGATAATATGAGAAATGCTTTCCAGCATAATATACCTTTATCCGTAAATTTTAAAATAGGTAAGTTGGTTACCATAACACCAAGTATGCGATATACAGGTGTTTTATACTCTGCGCGTACCGTTGTAGACAGTGTAGTATTAAACCAGGAAACAGATGTTGTTGAAGAATATTCACGCAGGGTAAAGGAAGGAAGTTATGCTCAGGCAATAAATCCAAGCATAGGAGTTTCTTTTGCGCCAAAGCTTTATGGGATGTTTGTTTCAAAAAAGGATGATGGTTATATGGAAGCTGTGAGACATGTAATTTCTCCATCAGCAAGTTTTTCATTTACACCGGATATGAAGAAAGTCAATAAAAACTATTATGATTCTTTATTCTATACAAACAGCGAAGGAATTAAAACATACCGCCGGATCTATAATCCGTTTGAAGATGAAATTTATGGCCCTCCTTCCAGCAATGGAAAGTCAGGTTCCTTGCGTCTGTCACTCAACAATAACCTCGAGATGAAGGTCCGTCCAAAAAATGATACCACCGGCGAGGCAAAGAAAGTTGTTATACTCGAAAACCTGAATTTCTCAACAAGCTATTCACCCTGGGCAGAGCAATTCAAATGGCAGGATGTTTCAATGGTCACAGGGACAAAGTTTTTCAATAAAAAAATGGATCTTAGAGTAAATGGTCGATTTAGTCCTTATGCCATTGATTCGATAGGGAAAAAGATCGATGTATATTATAACAGGGTAATGGGAGGAATAAACTTTTTACGTTTTACCAACATTACTGTCACATCGGGTTTTACTCTGAAATCAAAAGCAGGAGATAAAGGAAGTGATTCCAAAGAGGATCAGGATCAGACCGGTGAAACAGGCCTTGGACAGAATTTTGCAGGAGATGAAATGGATTTTACACCGACAGGATATACAGGGAATTATGTGGATTTTGATATTCCCTGGTCTCTTAATGTTAGCTATTCATGGTCGTGGAACAGGCCGGGAATAAAAACAACCAGAACGCATACTGTGAACATGTCGGGAGATTTCAGTCTGACTCCCAGGTGGAAAATCGGAGTTCGTTCCGGTTACGATATTGAAGCGAAGAAAATAACATTTACGAACCTAAGTATTTACCGCGATCTGCATTGCTGGCAAATGTCTTTTTCGGTTATTCCATTTGGTTCAAGAGCCAGTTATTCTTTCACAATCCAGGCAAAATCCAGTTTGCTGCGTGATTTGAAATACGAGAAAAAACCCAACTGGTACGATAATTTCTGATGAGTTTGGAGTCAGAAGACGGAAGTCGGAAGACCGAAGACGGAAGTGTGGGAAGTTTAGAGTTTAAAGTTTGGAGTTGGGTAATGGTTGCTGGGCACATGGTGCTGGTTACTTGTTTAACTGTTGAATCGTGGAATCGTTTATTTGTTTAGATGTTGAGGAGTTGAGTAGTTAAGGAGATGAATTGAGTAGTTAAGATGTTTAGGATTTAGATTTATAATAATCAGTATTTATTCAATGTCGAATGTCCAATATCAAATATCCAATGTTGAAGTACAAGTTATAAGTTATTGGAAATTGCCTGCCTGCCGCAGGCAGGGACATTGGGTGTTGGATATTGGATCTTTATTAAGATTTGAAATCTTGAGACTAGTGACTTGAAACTTGAGACTTGCAACTTATTCAAATCCGAAATAAAAAAAACCCGGCAGAATACCGGGCTTAATATATAATAGTATATCTGTTTTTATTCGGCCACAATCTCAAAAGGGACTTCAATCTGTACTTCCTTATGAAGTCTTATATTGGCTGTGTATTTCCCAACCTCTTTTATCAGTTCTTCCTTTATCGAGATCACTTTCCTGTCAATGTCAAATCCTTTTTCTTTGAGTGATTCAGAAATCTGAATAGTATTCACTGATCCGAATATCTTGCCTTTTGAACTTGCTTTCGCACCAATTGTAAGGGTGACATCCTTAAGTTTGTCTGCAATGGCCTGCGCTTCCGCCTTAATTTTTTCTTCTTTGTGTTGTCTTTGTCTGAGGATCTCTTCATGAATTTTTTTGGCACTGGCGGTCGCATTTATCGCCAGACCTTTAGGAATCAAATAATTCCGGGCGTATCCGTCTTTTACCTGGATGATATCATCTTTGTACCCGAGATTCTGTATATCTTGTTTCAGTATAATTTCCATTTCCCATTGTTTTTATTTCAACATATCGGTAACATAAGGAAGCAAAGCAAGATGTCTCGCACGCTTAATAGCTGTTGATACTTTTCGTTGAAATTTCAGAGAAGTACCAGTGATCCGTCTGGGCAATATTTTACCCTGTTCATTCAGGAATTTTTTCAGGAATTCCGGATCTTTATAATCGACATATTTTATTCTGTTCTTAAGAAACCTGCAATACTTTTTCTTCTTGGTTTCAATTGTTGGCGGTGTTAAATACCTTATTTCAGATTGACTTTGCTGTGTACTCATGACTCATCCTCCACTTTTTCTTGTTTCATACTACGCTTCTTTTCTGCATACTCAATAGCATATCTTTCCATTTTAAAGGTGAGGAATCTAATGATTCTTTCATCTCGTCGGTACTCAGTCTCTAATTTTGCGATAAACTCACCTTCGCAGGAAAACTCTATCAGATAATAAAAACCAGTTGATTTTTTTTGGATTGGATAAGCAAGTTTTTTAAGTCCCCAATTCTCCTCATGCACAATTTTGCCACCATTTTTGGTAATCAGATTTTTGTACTTGTCAACCGCTTCCTTCATCTGAGCTTCAGATAAAACGGGAGTTGCAATGAAAACGGTTTCGTATCTGTTTTTCATTTTTTAAATAATTATTTGAGTGTTAATTTTTAACGAAGCGCAAAAATATTACTTTTTTTCATCTATTCAAATAAAACCAGGAATTATATAGGCCGGAGAAAAACAAGTAAATTCCGAATAACAACTAACGTCATTTGGTATATAGCAAACGATATGAACAGCCTAATCTATACCTTGGCCCAGTTTTCTCCTTTCTTAATTCGGCTAATCTGCATTTCCGATACTCCGAATGATCTGGCCAATACTGCTCCCGGAACTCCCAACGCTAACTGGTGTTTTATGATACGTACATCTGAAGCTTTAAGCTTTGAAGAAACCTTTCGGTCAGGCAGATTGTAATTTTCACCAAGAAAGAATTCCCACCCTTGCCATCCTTCTTTGTAAAACTGGTCGGGTCGTGCAGGTAAATTTGCAGGTTTGTTGGACCATGTACGGTATTCGATAGAGTTTTTAATACCTCTTCTTTGGCAAAGCAAGGATGCTTCTGCATACGTAAGATAAGACCGCTCATTGTACTTGGCGGGCTTTCCGAAAAAGTCAGGCCATCCTTTCCATACATTTTTTTTCTTGAAATATTCATCCGGTTTCCTTGGAAAATTCTTTGGGAGATACTCTCTGCTACGTTTGTAGAAATCAAATTTGCGGGAAGAATTTACTCCTTTTGGTACAAGGTTTTCCTGAGCCCAGGTTTTTGCAAGTTTATATGACCATTTGATAACGTTGTCATATGAATCTATCTTCATAAAACTCCAAGATTTAGGTTTAATTAGTAATTGTGTAATACGTATAACATAACATTCAGAAATCTGAATGCACAGAGAAAATCAGTATAACATTTTTTGGTTACAACAAAAATAATATTATTTCTGTAAATCTATTGTATAGATTATAATTAATAAACTGTATTTTTTTTAACTTATTGTACTGGTAACCAGTAAAATTTTCAATACAAATGAATTCTGTTTTTTCTATCCTTTAAACATGCTTGGTTCTGTATCACTGGTCTTTCTACGAGTTATCAACAATAGGAAACTCTCCAACTTATAATCAGTATATTTGTCTCACAGAAAAATTATGAGTGCATTTGTAGTATCAGCAAGAAAATACCGTCCCGATACATTTGATACAGTTGTCGGACAGAGTTCTATTACATTCACACTAAAGAATGCGATACGAACAAAATCTTTGGCACAGGCCTACCTGTTTTGCGGTCCGCGAGGTGTCGGAAAGACTACTTGCGCAAGAATTTTTGCAAAAACGATAAATTGCAAAAACCTTGGTCAAAACATTGAAGCATGCAATGAATGTGAATCCTGCAAATCATTCAACCAGAATCGTTCCTTTAACATTCATGAGCTTGACGCCGCATCAAACAATTCGGTTGATGATATCCGCAATTTAATTGAACAGGTTAGAATACCTCCACAGGTTAGTAAATATAGCGTTTATATTATTGATGAGATTCACATGTTATCGCAGGCCGCTTTCAATGCATTTTTAAAAACACTTGAAGAACCTCCCGGACATGCAATTTTTATTCTGGCTACAACAGAAAAACATAAAATCATTCCGACAATATTATCCCGCTGCCAGATCTTTGATTTTAACAGGATAAAAATCAATGATATTATAGGTTACCTGGAGAACATCGCAAAAAAGGAAAAGATCGATTTTGAAATAGAAGCGCTTACTATTATTGCGCAAAAAGCCGACGGAGCTATGAGGGATGCTCTGTCTATCTTTGACCAGATTGCAAGTTTTACCGAAAAAAAGATCACGTATCAAAGTGTGATTGAAAACCTCAATGTTCTTGACTATGAGTACTATTTTCAACTTACGGATAATTTTTTGAATGGAGATTATCAGAGCGCTTTGATTTTATTTGATGAAATATTATCAAAGGGTTTTGACCCTCAAAATATTATTGGAGGTTTGAGCAGACATTTTCGGGAATTGCTGGTTTGTAAAGCAGAAAAGACTATGCAGCTGCTTGAGGTTGGAGATTCAATCAAAAAACGTTATACAGATCAATCCTCAAAATGTTCAGACGATTTTCTTTTTTCCTGTCTTGATTTATGCAACGAATGCGATTTATCAATCAAATCAAGCAAAAATCATCGGCTGCATGTTGAAATAAGTATTATTAAATTGTGTAACCTGGTTCAAAAAAAAAAAGATGAAACAGTGAACCGGGAGGAAGATGTGCTTTTATTGTCTGAGAAAATACAAACGGAGGAGTATAAGGAAGAAATAAATCAGGAGGCAACACCTTCCGAAAAAGTTGAGGAAAGAGAAGCTCCTTTTGATAAATCCGGGAAGGATGCATTGCATAAGAAAACCTCTTCTTTCAATGATCCTGACTCATTCTCCATTAAAGAGGCTTTAAAAACACTTGACAGTGAACCTGAAGTGAAATCAAGTGAGCAGGAAGAAACTAACGGAGATGATGTTTTTAAAGCAGAGAAAGATTTACTTCTGAAAGACTTTGATGTTTCTGAGTTTTTATCTGTATGGAATGAATTTATCGGGAGTCTGAAAAAAAAAGAGCCCAGAATGTATTCTGCCATGCGCAACCAGGAACCAAATATTTCCGGTGGAGATACAATTTCTTTTTCTTTTATTAACAACACGCAATTGCAGGAATTTAAAGAGAAAATTCGGCCCCTGATTGTTGCTTTTTTAAAAGATCGTTTGAATTGTTCAGAAACAAAGATAGAAGCAGATATTCACCAGGACGAAAAACAATCCCAGGCGAAATTTCTTTCTGAGGTAGACAAATTGAAACACATGACATCAAAGAATCCTGTTTTACAAAAACTTAAGCAGGAATTTAATCTTGATTTTGAGTAAGCGTTTCATTTTCTTATGACTTCCCGCTTTTTTCATTGTTTTGCTTTCAAATTGTTTCTATTCTATGTTTTGTATACTTTTGCAGCCAATTTTACGAATGGATAATCTAAACAATTAGAAAATGGAAGGCCAAAAAATCACTATTGAGAACGGAGAGTTAAGAGTTCCGGAACATCCTGTTATACCATTTATTGAAGGTGATGGTACAGGTCCGGATATTTGGGCTGCCTCTGTCAGGGTTATTGATGCTGCAGTTGAGAAAGCCTATAAAACATCGAGAAAAATAGTATGGAAAGAAGTATATGCCGGCGAAAAATCATACAATACAAATGGTGAGTGGCTTTCGCAGAAAACATTGGATGCAATAAAAGATTATCTTGTTGCCATAAAAGGTCCTCTTACAACTCCGGTAGGAGGTGGTATCCGGTCATTGAACGTAGCATTACGGCAAATATTGGATTTGTACGTTTGCCAGCGACCTGTAAAATATTATGCAGGTGTTCCATCTCCTGTAAAAGATCCGTCAAATACAGATATGATTATCTTTCGGGAAAACACCGAGGATATATATGCCGGAATTGAATGGATGGATGGGACCACGGAAGTGAAAAAGATGGTTGATTTTCTGAGAAATGTAATGAAGGTCACTAAAATTCGTTTTCCTGAAAGTACCTCCATAGGGATTAAACCTGTTTCAAAAGAAGGAACTGAAAGATTGATAAGAGCAGCAATTCATTATACAATAAAACATGACTTACCTTCTGTAACACTTGTACATAAAGGGAATATCATGAAATTTACAGAAGGTGCATTTCGCGATTGGGGATATGCCCTGGCAAAAAAAGAATTTGATGCGAAGGAGTTCAGTGGAGGTCCATGGTGCAGTTTTACGAATCCGCATAGCGGCAGGGAAATTATTGTGAAAGACGTTATTGCCGATGCTTTTCTGCAGCAAATATTGACACGTCCAAAAGAATATTCTGTTGTTGCTACATTGAATCTTAACGGCGACTATATTTCCGATGCGCTGGCAGCAATTGTCGGGGGAATTGGAATTGCCCCCGGGGCAAACATAAATTATATTACAGGTCATGCTATTTTTGAAGCAACACACGGAACAGCACCAAAATATGCCGGACAGGATAAGGTAAATCCCGGATCCCTAATTCTTTCCGGTGTAATGATGCTGGAATACCTGGGGTGGCAGGAAGCTGCAGATTTAATTGTGAAAGGTCTGCAAGGCGCCATAAGTAAGAAACATGTTACGTACGATTTTGAAAGATTAATGGACGGTGCTACCTTATTAAAATGTTCGGAATTTGGGAATGAGATCATTTCCAATATGTAATATACGGTAGTTACTATCCGGGAGGATTTGTTATAATCCTATATCGGTAAAATAGCTGTCTGAAAATTTGGTTTATTTTCTTTTTAGACGATCTTTTCCTTATTGTATCATAATTTTTCTTGTGATCACACTATTATTTGTTGTGATTCGCACGAGATATATTCCCCGATGAGCGTCATCCAAATTAATATCAGTGAATATCGGAGATTGAACATTGTTAAATTCTTTACTGAAAATTATGTTGCCTGAAACAGAAATAATATCAATATATACCTGATCATCCACAGGACCATTTATTTCAATTATAAAATTCCCATTGTTTGGATTAGGATATATTTGTATATTGGAAACATCCGCTATATATGGTTCATCCTCAATGTTACTTAGTCTGAAATCATTTAGCGTTATGCTAAAAATACCCGTTACACCGCCATACGATCCATCTACCTGAAGCCACAAAGTATCCCCGGTTTCATATCCAATCAGACTTGGAATGGTGGCAGCATAATCTAAATTTCCGACATAATCATCATTCGCAGCCAATAGAGTATAGTTCCCATTGAGAATATCCTGGCATGAATTTGCTTTGTATACAGCAATCTGATTGTCAAAACCTTCCGTTTCAATTGAAATACCCGGGTAGTTTTCTTCAATGAAAAACTTAAACCATACACTGTTGTCAATTCTGGCTTCACCCTGGCACCAGCCGGCTTGTGAAAAACATCCGCCCGAACTTCCAAAACCTTCAGGAGGTACGGGTTCATTTTCCTGTGGTGTGCCACATTGATTTGAGAATGGGCCGTTTTCACCAAAATAAATCCTTTGAGCCTCACAGATATCATCCGGGGTGTTAATTATCTCGAGGTCATATACATCAGTACAGGTACCGTGGGTTGCAGTAATGGTCAGCATATCTGATTGCAAATAAACATTTACTGTATTTTCGGAAGTCTGATAGGCCATATCAGGCGGATAGAAAGACAGACTATAATTGCCGGTGACAAAGATTTCAGCAGAGTCTGACGAACAGTTGAAAAGCTTATTTGGCAATACCTCGAATTCAATATTATCAGATACTTTCAAAAATTCACTATAGATTTCAGTCAGAGGAGTTCCTCCGGAGTAAGTGGTAATTGTAACATTTTTTAATCCCGGTGAACTGTAACTAACATATACTGTATCATTTGTTACATCTGTTGGCGTTGCATCCGGTCCAAAATTCCAGCGAATGCTGTCAAAATCATTGGAATTTGATTTTAAGGTGTACATAACATCTGCATTAAGACAGGCTTCTGTTATATTTACATCAATTGCAGTAGGAGATACCGGGAATGTATCAGTCAGTGCTAATTTCCAGATACCTCTTCCATAAGTTCCGGCAAATAATATATTCTCATTTTCCTGAATTTCAAGTTCGGTAACTATAACATTCGGAAGGTTACCGCTAAAATCTTCCCATTGGTTCATCTTTACATTGCGGGCATAAATGCCAATATCAGTTCCAAGATAGAGTTGATGGTTTGTTTCGGCCTGATATATAATAGAATTTGCAGGCACATTTGGTAAACCGTATGAAAAGTTGATCCAGTTCTTTCCGCCATTCGAGGAGTAAAATACTTTTTCATTCTCATCATAGCCTGAAACACTGATCCATATCTTGTTCGGATCGGTATCTGAAATGGCTATATCAGTAATTGTAACAACAGGAAGGTTGGCACCAATTTCCGTCCAGTTTTTTCCTCCGTCAGATGTTTTCCAGATATTGTTCCAGTTTGAGGCATAGATATAATTTTCGTTCGATGATGCTATTCTGATAACCTTTAGATCCTGACCTGCAAAATCGGAAATAACTTCCCAGCTTGAACTACCATCAACAGTTTTATAGATCTGGTCGTAACCTGTCAGCAACATTTTATTGTATGCCTTACTCATAACGTATGGAGTAACCCAGGCTCCTTCAAGATCGGGAGAGGGTTTTACAGGTGAAAAAGTCAGACCTCCGTCAACTGATTTGTAAATATTTCCATAATAGACTGAACCATACAGAACATTAGCATCCAGCGGATCTACAATACATTCCATTCCGTCACCTCCGATTACTTCGTGCCAGGTGCCGTTCTTCAGAAGGAATGTACCATTATCCTGGTTGCCGGAAAGCAACATGTTACTTTCACCCTGCGAAACACCGATTTTGTAACTCTGCAATATCTCCAGTCCATCGCTGATATCTGTCCAGCTTTCTCCGTGATTAGTACTTGTATATATTCCACCGTCATTTCCGCAATATAGATTTCCGTTAAGCGGACTATAAACGAGCATGTGATGATCGGCATGCACATAGTTGTAATTTACACTTGGATACCATAATCCTGAAAGATTCCAGCTGTTACCTCCGTCGGTACTTTTCCAAAGATTCACACCGCCAACGATTATAACGTCGGCATTTGAAGGAGATACGGAAAGAGACAGGTCATACCATCCCTGGCCTCCCTGGTCACTTCCGTTATCACTCCAGCCCAGAAGATTCTTATTGCCAATACCCTGGCCGTATAACAACTCCCAGGTGATACCCTCATCAATTGATTTATAAAGTGCATAAAAACCATTGTCTGCATCATCACTGAACAATGCAAATACTGAATTCGGCTCGTCCGGGGTGACAGCAATTTCAATCCGGTTGTATTGATCGGACAGATTAATGCCGTTCATGCTTATTGAAAAGTCAGTTCCTCCGTCTGTTGATCTAAAGATCCTGGCTGTACCCATACTGCTATAAGTTGTGGCGTAAACGGTTAAAGATTTTGTGGGATGGAATTCAATATCTCTGAAATTTCCGCTTATTAACAAAGTATGACTGTTCCATCCATTGGTTGTTTTGTAGATGCCCCTGTTTGATGTTGAAAGCATAATGCTGTGGTTTACAGGGCTCATCAGGATACGCCTGAAATAGGTATAATCCACAACATCAAGAGAAAGAGAGGTGGGTTGCCAGCTTTCGCCTCCGTTTGTTGATCTTGCGATACCAATACCATACGTATCAATAGCATCACCATCACCGGTTGCTATATAAATGATATCAGGATCAGTATAATCGACAACAATATCTGAAACTCCTATGGAAGACAATTGATCTGTCGTGGTTCTCCATGTATTGCCGCCATCTTCACTCAGCCAAAATCCTCCCGAAGGGGCTCCTGCAAAAAGAATATCCTGATCCGAAGGATGAAATGCGATGCAGTTGATCCTGCCATTTCCTGTTTTGTTCGTTGTATTGATTGTGTATGGTGTATTCGAAGGGCCAAGGCTAACCCATACCGGCGATGCCTTATTGATGGACTTGCTGTTTATTTTTTCCCAGAATGATTTTTGATACTCCGGATTACCAATTTTACCGGAGGGATAAACCCTTGGTTCCATGAAATATTCCCAACGTCTGAACTGTTTGTATCCCTTTCCTTTTTCAATCTCTCTGTCTTTCCAGTATTCATTGAATGCAGCCTGAATTTCGTAGAAAGAAATATCACTCTGACTTTTATTTTCTGTCTGGGATACATGTTTCATCCAGGGTTGTGCTAAAACGGAAGACATGATGAACATGCCGGTACATAGAAATAGTAAAATACGTTTCATGAATGTCCTTTTTGATTATGATTTGACAAAATAACTAATAATAATTTATTCTTTTTCTATAATCTTAATTTCAAAACAAATGAATTGATAGTTTTCTTAAGGATCTTACGGTTTTTTCATTAAAATGATACGCATGTTTATTTATTTCTTCTGGCATTCACAATATTTACATTAATTTTGTTACTCTTCAAATTTGATTTTGGTTATGAGTACTTTATTGAATATAATAGGCAAACTATTTGGCAGCAAGTCGGAACGTGATATCAAGGAGCTTATGCCTTATCTTGATAAGATCAAGGCAGCATACGAATTGATTCAGAAGGCTACCAATAATGAATTGCGTGAAAAGACAAAAAAACTTAAACAGTTCATTCAGGATTATATAATTCCCGAATTAAAAGAAATTGAGGAATTAAAAGCCAAAGCGGAACAAGAATCACTTGATATCTCGAAAAAAGAGGAAATTTTTGAGACGATTGACAAAGTGGAAAAATCAATTGATGATAAGATCGAAGAAGCCCTGGATGAAAAATTACCGGAAGCATTTGCCATTATTAAGGAAACTGCCAAAAGATTCAACGACAATGAATACCTTGATGTAACAGCTACCGATTTTGACAAGGATCTTGCTGCGTCAAAGGATAATGTTGAAATTGTTGGAGGCAGTACAGCCAGGTATCATAACAAATGGATTGCAGGCGGGAATGAAATTGCCTGGGATATGGTACATTATGATGTACAATTGATTGGCGGTGTTGTTTTGCATCAGGGGAAAATTGCTGAAATGGCAACAGGCGAAGGGAAAACACTCGTAGCCACACTGCCGGTATTTTTAAATGCATTATCGGGACGCGGTGTACATGTCGTGACAGTGAATGATTACCTGGCGAAACGCGACTCGGAGTGGATGGGCCCTATTTTTGAATTTCATGGTTTGAGAGTTGACTGCATTGATAAACATCAACCCAATTCGGTCGATAGGAGAAAAGCCTACGAAGCAGACATTACCTATGGTACAAACAATGAATTCGGGTTTGATTACCTCCGTGATAATATGGCGATCAATACGCAGGACCTTGTTCAGAGAAAACACAATTATGCTATCGTTGACGAGGTGGATTCGGTTTTAATTGATGATGCACGTACCCCTTTAATTATTTCAGGACCTGTGCCGAAAGGAGAAAACCAGGAATTTGAAGAATATCGTCCTCGTGTGGAGAAACTTGTGAGTGCACAGAGAAAACTCGTTACTGAATTGCTTGCCGAAGCAAAAAAATTAATCAATGATGGAGATAAAGAGAAAGGCGGGTTTAAATTGCTGCAAGCATTTAAAGGTTTACCAAAAAACAAAGCATTAATAAAATTCCTGAGTGAAGAAGGGAATAAAGCATTGCTTCTGAAAACTGAAAATTTTTACATGCAGGAAAGCAGCAAGCACATGCATAAAGTAACTGACGAATTGTATTTTGTAATTGAAGAAAAGCTGAATTCTGTTGATCTTACTGATAAAGGGATTGAAACTCTCACTACCTCGGCTGATGATCCGAATTTTTTCATTATGCCCGATATCGGTTCGGAAGTAGCCGAACTCGAAAAAGCAGGATTGACTACAGAAGAAATGCTGATCAGGAAAGATAAACTGATACAGGATTATGCTATAAAATCAGAGAGAATCCATACGGTTCACCAGCTACTCAAGGCCTATACAATGTTTGAGATAGACATTGAGTATGTCGTTATAGATAACAAGGTGAAGATTGTCGATGAACAGACTGGCCGTATCATGGAGGGACGAAGATATTCTGACGGTTTGCATCAGGCAATTGAAGCAAAAGAAAATGTTAAGATTGAAGCTGCTACACAGACCTATGCAACCATTACTTTGCAGAATTATTTCAGAATGTATCATAAACTTTCGGGGATGACAGGTACGGCAGAGACTGAAGCGGGTGAATTCTGGGATATTTACAAGCTTGATGTAGTGGTCATTCCTACGAACAAGCCTATTGTTCGTGATGACAGGGAGGATTTGATTTACAAAACAAAACGTGAAAAATACAATGCAGTAATTGATGAAATCGTTGAGCTGGTGAAAGAAGGCAGACCATCACTTGTAGGGACAACATCTGTTGAGGTATCTGAGTTGCTGAGCCGCATGCTGAAAATGAAAAGCCTAAAGCATAATGTATTGAATGCAAAATTGCATCAGAAAGAAGCCGATATTGTAGCTGAGGCAGGGAAAGGAGGTACCGTAACCATAGCAACAAACATGGCAGGTAGAGGAACGGATATAAAGTTATCTCCTGAGGTAAAAAAAGCCGGGGGATTGGCCATTTTGGGTACTGAGCGTCATGAATCAAGACGGGTTGACAGGCAGCTTAGGGGGAGAAGCGGAAGACAGGGAGATGTGGGATCTTCACAATTTTATGTCTGTCTTGAAGATGATCTGATGCGATTGTTCGGGTCTGATAGAATTGCCGGACTGATGGATCGTATGGGACTTAAGGAAGGTGAAGTCATTCAGCATAGTATGATCACCAAATCCATTGAACGTGCTCAGAAAAAAGTCGAGGAAAACAATTTTGGAATTCGGAAACGTCTTTTGGAATATGATGATGTGATGAATTCACAACGTGAAGTGATTTACGGAAAACGCCGGAATGCTTTGTATGGAGACCGTATTTCGGTGGATATAGCGAATATGATGTACGATGTATGTGAGAGTATAGTTGAACAATATTATGCCAATACGGATTATGAAGAATTTAATTTTGAAATTATCAGGCTTCTTTCTATAAATAATCCGATAGATGAACAGGAGTACATTAAACTGAGCAACAAGGAAATGATAGAAAGACTTTATGAAGCTACCCGCAAAGCATACGTCAGAAAGACCGAATCTATCAGAAGCAAGGCATTGCCTATTATTCAATCGGTTTATGAAAGACAATCAAAAACCTATGAGAATATCCTGGTTCCCATAACAGATGGTATGAGAACATACAACATTATCACCAACCTTGAAAAAAACTATACATCAGGTTGTGAGGAATTGATAAGATCGTATGAGAAATCACTTACACTGGCAACGATAGATGAAAACTGGAAAGAACACCTCAGGGAACTTGACGATCTGAAACAATCGGTACAAAATGCAACCTACGAACAAAAAGATCCTTTGCTGATATACAAATTTGAGTCCTTTGAATTGTTTAAAACCATGATCGATAAGATCAATAAGGAAGTTGTGAATATATTGATGAAAGGACAGTTGCCGGTCAGGGACCCGGACGAAGTAAGGCGTGGAGAAGCTCCCCGTCATACGGATATGAGCAGACTGCAGGCAAGCAAAAGTGATTATAGAACAAACTATGGTGGAGGAGAAGGGCAACAGCGTCAGCAACCTCAGAAAATACAGCCGGTAAGAGTGGATAAAAAAGTTGGAAGAAACGATCCCTGTCCCTGCGGAAGTGGAAAAAAATACAAGAATTGTCATGGCAAAGTAGGTGCCGAAACGGTTAATTAAAAAAGTTATTCGGATATTTTGTTAATATTTTCCTTTCCTGAAGAATACCCTATACAATAATTTTACCTATTTTCAATACTTGTAGAACATAATTGTTATAATTAACGTACAAGAGTTCTATTTTATAAAATTGATTTTTTACTAATCCTTATTAACATTTTATTATGAAAAAACTATTTTTAGTAACAGTAATAATGGTTTTCGCTGCGGGTATTTATGCGCAGGGAGACCTGGACAATGCCTTTTATTTCCGTTTTGGATATTCTAAACCGACTAAAGCATATGGAGGTATAGACAATGATGATATTTGGGATGATATGAAAAGGAATGGTATCATGTTTGAATTGGGACATATTTTCTATTTCAATAGTCTTAAGATGGCAGATGGATTACGCTTGGGGTTAAACGCAGATTATTTAAATATGACCTATCATTCAATAAAACATGAGGAAATTGATAATATTAAAAGCAGGATTTTTCTGTTCGGATCCAAAATAGGTCCTGTAATTTCTTATAGTCCTGTTGATAAACTTGTTTTTGATGCGTTTGTTAAGCTAAATCCTGTGTGGGTATCAACTCTGGTAGATGATACGTATGGAAATGAATCAGAAGTATTTGTAGGTTTTATGGGTATTGGATATTCATTTGGGATAAATGTTAGATACAGTATACTAATGGTTGGTTTTGATTTTAACAAATCATGGAATAAAATGCGTTGGATTGATGATGATGGTAATTTAAGTGATGATATTTTTGTAGGTAATGCAAGTGATAATGATAAAGATTATACGCCGGTACCCAACTTTAACATTAGTATCGGATTGGCTTTTTAAATATTTAGAGATAACTTGTAAAAGGAATAAAAAGCTTCCTGAATTTCAGGTAGCTTTTTTTATTTTGGTCTTATTAAATTAAATAAAATGCTGTGAAATTGCCCTATTCGAATTGTGTATGTGTTGAGTAATTAGAACCTTTATATTTTGTAACCCGTATAACAACGAGTATTAATTATTAACTGAAATTTTACTAATCCTTACAATCAATTTATTATGAAAAAATTAGGTGTATTAACGGTAACTTTACTTTTCTCCGCCATCTTGTTTGCTCAGGGAGATCTTGACAAAACATTTTATTTCCGTTTGGGATATTCTAAACCTACAAAAAAGTATGCAGGAGTGGACAATACAGATTATTGGGACGGTGTTAAAAGAAACGGAATTCATGCTGAAATTGGCCAGATCTTTATACTGAACAGCATTCCGCTTGCAGACGGACTGCGATTGGGTATTAATGCAGATTATGCTTCCTTTTATTTTCATGGATTTAAATCAGATTTCGGAAAACAAAGATTTTTAACCTTCGGATCGAAAGTGGGACCTTCTCTTTCTTATAGTCCCGTGGATAAACTGGTTTTTGATACCTATATAAAAATAAATCCTGCCTGGTTATCTGCAGCCTTTAGCTCGGTGGAAGATTTAACGGGTGAAGATTATCAATTCTATCTTGGTTATTTGGGTCTTGGATATTCATTTGGTGTTAATGTGAGGTACAGCCTGTTGATCGTGGGATTTGACTTTAATACATCATGGAATAAACTGGAGCACTATGATGAGAATACCAATGAATTTGATGGCACATATATTGGAAATGCCAGTGATATTGATAAGGACAGAACTCCGGTACCTTCATTCAATTTTACAATTGGATTGGCATTCTAGATCTTTGGGAAAAATATGAAGTAAGAAAGCTTCCCGGATTATAAAGGAAGCTTTTTTATGAATTGCATAAAATTATTTGAATAAAAAGGCATGTTTATTGCAATGAAAGTAATTCATTCTGATCAGACACTCCGGTTAGTATAATTTTATTATATTAACTTCGGAAACAATTTTTTAAACCATGAATCGTAAAAGGTTATATATCAGATAGTTTTATTAATTCCTATAATACATATTACGATGAAAAAAATACTTGGCCTGGTAATTATTATAATTCTCTCTGCTGAAGCTTTTTCACAGGGAGAACTTGAAAATGCATTCTATTTCCGTTTCGGGTACTCGCAACCTACAAAACAGTATTGGGGAATTGATGATCCGGATTATTGGGAGAACGGTGCCATAATGAATGGATTTATCACAGAAATCGGACATATTTTTATTATTGACCAGCCTCTTGCCGAAGGTTTGCGGATGGGAGTAAATGTTGATTATCTTGCCTTCTATTACCATAAGATAATCAATCGTGATGTCCGAAGCGGACATGTTCTTTTTGGATCGAAAGTCGGGCCATGCTTATCTTACAGTCCGGTTGACAAGCTGGTATTTGACATTTATGGCAAATTCAATCCTGTTTGGATTTCTACTTTGCAAATGACTCCTTTAACAGATGATCTTTATGAGGATGAATCTGAATTTTTCATGGGATTTTTAGGCATAGGATTTTCAGCCGGCATAAACATCAGGTATTCGGTTTTCATGTTTGGCTTCGATTTCAACCAGTCGTGGAACAGACTGAACTATATTTCGGGCAGTAATAGTGATTATGAATACGACGATCATTTTGGAAATCAGGGTACTGATGCGGGCGACCAACATAGAATTGCAACACCCATGCCATCCTTGAATTTCACAATGGGGCTTGCTTTCTAACCAGAAACTATGGAAGAATAGTTACAAGAAGCTTCCGCAAATTAACGGAAGCTTTTTAGATTTAAATAGCATTGTTTCTTTGGACAGAGAACAAGAGGATGATAACTTTGTTATTTTACCGGCAACGTACAAAACAAGATTTCCAATACTGAATTTCTTGAAGATTATATCCTGGATTTAGAGATAACAATTCCGATAGAAGACTATCCCTTTCAAAGTTGAGACAATAAAATCATTTGCAAAAGAAGTTTTACTACATTTAGCAATTACTGACAAAATCACAGAGTATACTATGCAGTTTGAAGAATTTGCTTTGAATGACAGCCTTCTTGAGGCTATTTCCTATATGGGCTTTGAGAAGGCTACTCCTATTCAGATCAGTACCATACCTGAAATACTTACTGGAAAAGATCTGATAGCATGTGCCCAGACAGGAACCGGAAAATCAGCTGCTTTTCTGTTGCCTGTTCTGCATAAGATTGTTGAAAGAGAAACAACAGGTGTGAACACCTTGATTTTGGTTCCCACACGGGAACTTGCCATTCAAATAGAACAACAAATAAGAGGTTTTGCTTATTTCATCTCGATTAATTCTATTGCTATTTACGGGGGTGGTGACGGAACAAGCTGGGATCAGGAGAAGAAGGTATTGACCGAAGGAGCAGATATTGTCGTAGCTACACCGGGCAAAATGATTACTCATTTGAATATGGGGTATGTGGATTTCGGTTCGGTTGAACATCTGATACTTGATGAGGCAGACCGCATGCTTGATATCGGGTTTCACGATGACATCATGAAAATTATTTCTTTTCTCCCGAAAAAAAGACAAACCCTCATGTTTAGTGCAACCATGCCACCAAAGATCCGGGCCCTGGCAAAGAAAATACTTACTGATCCGAACGAAATCAGTACTGCAATATCCAAACCTGCTGAAGGTGTTTTACAGGCTGTATATCTCATTTATAACCACCAGAAAATTCCCTTAATCCAGAGTTTAATTAAAGACAAGCCGGAATATCAAAGCATTCTGATATTTACCTCTACAAAGAAAAATGTCACCGAAATTGTACGGGCTCTGAAAAAAACCTGTGGGAATGTACAGGGTATATCATCTGACCTTGAGCAAAAAGAAAGAGAAGAAGTATTGTCGCAGTTTAAGGCTAGAAATACACGTATTCTGATCGCAACTGATGTGTTAAGCAGGGGTATTGATATTAAGGATATTAATCTGATCATCAATTACGATACGCCGAATGATGCTGAGGATTATGTGCACAGGGTTGGACGTACGGCAAGGGTAGACCAGACAGGGGTTGCAATTACCCTTGTAAACGAAGATGATATGTTTCGGTTACACCGAATAGAAGAATTGATTGAATCAACCATTGCAAAATTGTCGTTACCTCCCGAATTGGGAGGAGGACCTGCCTGGAATCCAAAGGGCAGAAGAAGGTTTTCCGGAAAAAATTATAAGAACAACAGATTCAAAGGGAATAAGAGAATGACCGTACATCAAAAGAAGGGGTCTGATCGTAAGCATGGATAATTGTGCGAAAGATTTGAATTGATTATGAATTGAGTTATATTGAAATAGTTTTCTATATATTTAAGACCAATATTTGTATACTTTTATTCATTCAATAATTGAATGATGAACTACCGGAAATTACTCCGGTAGTCTTTTACAGCTTAATTTAACGTGTCAAGGATCCCTGTTAACTTCTTTAGCAATGTATCGCTTGCAGCAACGAGCGGCAGGCGTACATCTCTTTTGCACAATCCTAAAATCTCCAGTGCAGCTTTTACTCCCGCAGGATTGCCTTCCTCGAACAAGGCATCAAAATAATTCAATAGCTTGAAATGAAGAGTATTGGCCAATTCGTGATTTTTACTCAGGGCCGCTTTTACCATTTTCGTAAAATACGCCGGATGTGCGTTGGCAATTACTGATATTACACCCGAACCACCAAGCTGTATCATAGATAAGGTAATGGCATCGTCGCCCGAAATGACACGAAAATCATCGGGCTTATTCTTAATTATTTCCATGATCTGCCTGAGGTTTCCCGAGGCTTCTTTTACACCAATTATATTGTTATGATCAGCGGCCAGTTTTAAAACAGTTTCGGCATTTATATTTGAACCGGTCCGTCCGGGAACATTGTAAAGAATAACCGGCAATGGACATGCTTTGGCAATGGCTGTAAAATGCTCGTACAATCCTTTTTGGGTCGGTTTGTTATAATACGGAACTACCGAAAGAACTGCATCAATTCCTTCAAATTCTGTTGACCGGATAGTCTTCACAACCTGCATGGTATTGTTACTCCCCATACCAACAACAACCGGAACCCGGTGATTGCTATACTGCAGTACTTTGCTGACAACCTCTTTCCGTTCCTCCTTTGAAAGGGTAACGCTTTCTCCGGTTGTGCCCAGTGTAACAATATAATCTACTCCTCCATCTATTACATGATGAACGATTTTTTCCAGTGATCTGTAATCAATTGACTTGTCTGTATTAAAAGGAGTGACAAGTGCCACACCTGTTCCGATAAATTGATCTGTCATTCTTTTAGTTATTAATTAGAGCAAGGTAGTGCAATATTTGAGCAATCAGAAAATTGAGTTGAATTTCTGTCTGTGCTTTAAGATTTACAATTCTCTCCACTTCCTTATTTCGATAACGTATTTCTTTCTTATCCTCAGCAATTTCTTTTCTCAGGTTTTTCATTGCTTCTTTTTCCTTTTCAATATCAATCATGAAATCAAGGTATTCATTTCCCTGGGAATACTTACCAACTTTAAATTTGGCCTTTGACAAAGCCACAATATATTGTATAGGATAGGGTTCATCCAGACTCAAATTGATCAGAATATCAAATTTTTTTTCAATGAAAGAATGTACCGTCTCATCAACCGGCTTATAATACCAGTTCAATTGTTTATGAGTGAAAAAATCAAATCCTTTCCGATACAGGTAATGATCGATCAGGTTTTTGCTGTCAACATATCCGAGTACTTCAATCTTATTTTCCTTATTTGCAATATTTTTAACCATTTCTTTTACAATATCAAAGCTTATCTGGTGTGTGGCATTAAACAAAATACCAATTGTTTTTGCATTGTTAATATTACAGGCATTTACCTGACGCTTGTTTTTGCGCAGGTAAGAATGTATTGTGTGTTGTCCCAGATATGCCTTGGTATTTTCGATACATTTCATGCTGCAAGTTTATAAAAAAAACACTTATATGATGATAGATGTAAGATAAGAGTTATTAGATAGTAAAATCAAAAATATTTATTTACTTAAGGTTTGTCATTTCAATTAATTCTGTTTCTAGTATTATTGGAATGTTTAATTGTATGGCTTTTTTATATTTTGATGGTCCACATTCGTGACCAGCTATTAAGTAATCTGTTTTACTACTTAAGGATGTATTAATATCTGCACCTAGATTTTTCAGACAAAGAGCTAATTCTTGCCTAGAAAAATTATCAAAAACTCCCGTAATAACAACCTTTTTTTTGTAAAAAGGATTATTAATATCTGCGCTTTCAAAGTCAGGTATAAGTAAGTCTCTATTTATTCGTTCATGATAATCAAATAATTTGTTTCTGGATTTATAGCCTTCTTGAATTTTAATATTGGAAGGTTTTTCATTTTTTATGTACTTAAGATATAATTGAGCACAAGCTAATGCGTCGGAATAGGCATAATGATGATCAAGACTAATATCATAATAGAAACAGCATTCATCAAGTTTTCTACCAAACTTTCGGTATGTACAATCTGTTTGGAAGTTTGGAATATCGATATTATAGTACTTGAGAGTTTGAATCAGGATTTGTTTATCAAAATTCATATTATGAGCTACAACGAGTTGGTTTTCTATAAATGGTAATATTTCTGGCCAAATTTCAGAAAAAATGGGAGAATTTTCTGTTTCTATAGGTGAAATTCCATGAATACGTATATTTAAGTTATTGTAATGGTTATCTGGAGGTTTAATTAAATAGTGTTTAGAATGAATAACTCTCTCCTTTTTAATTACTATTAATCCCAAAGAGCAAGCACTGTACATTTTTTCATTGGCTGTTTCAAAATCAATAGCAGTAAATTGTTTATTATTCATTTTGATTATTTAACATTGAATTGAAATCGTTTTCTGAGATAATACGAATATCTAATTTTTTTGCTTCTTTGAGTTTTGAACCAGCATTCTCTCCTGCAATTAAATAATCAACTTTATTTGAAATACTTTTACGAACCTTTCCTCCATTCATTTCGATTAAGTTATGTATTTCATTCCTTGATCTATTGGTTAAGGTCCCAGTGACGACAAAAGTTTTATTATTTAATTTATTCGTTATGTTATTGCGATGTTCTACGCTAAACCTTAATCCGTAATTACGAAGTTTTTCGATTTTCGATAGATTGTCGGCATTTGTAAAATAAGAGATAATATTATTTGCTATTTGCTCACCAACATCATCGATAGTCATTAAGTCTTCTTTTGTCATCTTAATTAAATTGTCAATATTTTCTGTAGAATGTGCAATCTTTTTTGCTATAACCTCTCCAATATCTCTTATACCTAATGCAAAAAGAACCTTTTCATAAGGTACCCCTTTTGATTTATTTATACTGCCTAATATATTGTCAACTGATTTCTCTTGTAATACATTTTTTTTAAGAGTATTTAATCTAGTTACAATTGTCTTAACATCTTTTTGATTAAACTTATCATAAATATTTTGTGCTACTTCTTTATCTATACCTAGTTTAATTAATTCATTCAAAGTACCCTTAGAAATTAAATAAATAAATTTAAAATGATTTTCCAATGTTATTGCATAAGCATTGGTGACCCCCGGGATTCCTAAAAATTTTATTACTATATACAAAGAAATACCGCTTTTAGTATTTAAATCATCACTTAAATTATTAATTAACTCACGCTTAAAAATATCCAAAGATAATGAATGAATTCCTTCATATATTTGATTCTTTTTAGAGATATTAAATTCTTTAATTTCATTTAATTCTTCAAATTTTGCATTTAAGTATTTGTTTAGACTTTTAAAGTGTCTGGCAAGTATAATTGCATCTTTAAGTGTAACTTGTTTATATCCAATTTTAAATCCATATATAAACTTGTCTAGTTGTATTTTTGGAGCTTCCTCTATATCAGGAACTTCAATACTCTCTAAACCAATTAATTGCTCTCTGAGTGAGTAAAGTTTATAGAAATCAGTAAAATCATGAATAAAATTTTTGTTCCACAATAATTCGATAATACTTCTTCCAATTCCTTCAATATTCATTGCATCTCTTGAAACAAAATGAATCAATCGTCCTTTGATCTGAGGAGGGCAACCGCTTTCATTCGGACAATAGTGTTTGGCTTCTCCTTCAACACGAATTAGTTTTGTATCGCATTCCGGGCAGTGAGTGATATATTCCAAAGGCTTTGAGTGAAGATCACGCCTTCTTTTATCAACTCCTACTACTTTGGGAATGATTTCTCCTCCTTTTTCTATGTAAACAAAATCGTGGATTCTGATATCCAGAAGAGCAATCTGATCTGCATTATGCAATGAAGCTCTTTTTACAGTTGTTCCGCCCAGTAGCACGGGTTCAAGATTTGCCACAGGGGTTATTGCTCCTGTGCGACCAACCTGAAAATCAACAGAAAGAAGCCTCGTTAATGCTTGCTCAGCTTTGAATTTATAAGCTGTTGCCCAGCGTGGCGATTTGGCTGTATACCCCAGCCGGCGTTGCTGATCAAATGAATTGATCTTAACAACAATTCCGTCAATATCGAAAGGCAGATTTTTTCTCTTTTCTTCCCATTTGTTTACAAACCCCAATACTTCATCTATTGAACGATATTTTTTGATGTGTTGTGTAATTTTAAATCCCCAGTCTTTCGCTTTCAAAAGATTTTCATAGTGCTGCTGATAGGGAAGGGAGTTGCCTGTTATGGAATAAAAAAGACAGTCCAGTGGCCGTTTTGCAACAAGCGATGAATTTTGCATTTTCAGGGTGCCTGATGCTGCATTTCTTGGATTGGCAAACAGAGGTTCATTTCTGGAAATGCGTTCCTCATTCATTCTTTGAAAACCTTCATGAGGCAATAGAATTTCACCCCTGATCTCAAATTCATCAGGGTAGTCATTTCCGCGTAACTTTAAAGGTATGCTTTTAATGGTTTTTACATTTGCCGTTACATCATCACCTTTTTCACCATCACCGCGTGTTACAGCCCTAATAAGTATGCCATTTCTGTAAGATAGGCTGATAGACACTCCATCATATTTCAACTCACAAATGTATTCATACGGTTCATTGACAATTTTTTTGGCTCTTGTTTCAAATTCTTTCAGCTCTTCAAGAGAGTAAGTATTTGCAAGGGAAAGCATCGGGTTTTTATGGACAACCTGTTGAAAGTCCTTGGTTATATCACTGCCAATACGTTGTGAAGGTGAAGTCTCATCAAAAAATTCCGGGTACCTGGTTTCCAGAATTATCAATTCCTGCATGAGCTGGTCATATTCGAAGTCACTGACAGAGGGTTGAGAAAGTACATAATAACGATGGTTATAGTCATCCAGAACACTTCGCAAACGATCTATTCTTTGCTTTATTTGTTGAAGTTGATCCATTGAATTGTATAGGAAAAATTATTCTCACGAAAATAGAATTAATAGTTGAAAGTAAAAGGAAAAAATTGGATTTGCGGTTAAACCTTTTGTATTTTAACCAGTCTAAGTACCGATAACAAACAACAGGTTCTCTGACGTTTTTTAATAAAGAATCAATACATTCGTTCAATAAACCTGTGGATTAAAATTTACTATTATGTGGAGATTAACATTTTTAATTTTGGCTTCATTCTGGTTTTTTTCACCTCTTACAGCACAGGAAAACATGCAGAACCAGGAAACAAGCAGAGAGGAAAACAGGATGGTTTTGCGTGGAAATACGCGGGACAAAACAATGATCAGTCGTAACAACATGCATCAGAGAATGCATCAGAATCGGCAGCAGGAGATGATCAGGAGAAATCAAATGCACATGCAGCGAAAAATGCAGATGAATCAGCAACGCCGGATGATGCAGCAACAAAGAATGCATCAGCATCGGATGCAACAGCAGAGAATCCAGCAACAAAGGATTCAAAGACAAATGAATCAACAAGGAGCAGGACCGGGGAGATAATCAATCTGGAGTTTTTACCTATGAAAAAATATTCTATACTCATTCTGATGATCTGCTGGTTGCCTTCTTTGGCCCAGGAAAGTGTAAATGAGCAGATAAAACACGGCCTGGACTTATTCAATTCAGAAGAATTCGAAGAAGCAGAAGAAGTTTTTCAATCTGTAGTGAAGGAGAGACCAGACAATGAGGATGTATTGTTCTACCTTGCAAATGCGCAGTTGGCACAATTTAAAAATGAACAGGCCATAAAGAATTATAACAAAGTTCTGGAGATCAACAATAAAAACATTGATGCGATCTTTAACAGGAGCAATGCCAATTACGAACTGGAAAAATACAGGAAATCAATTGAAGATCTGGATAGAGTTCTTGAATTGGATTCGCTGTATATTGACGCTTATTCGGTACGAGGCAGTTCATGGTTCAATCTGGAGGATTATGAAAATGCGCTGACCGATTTTGATATGGCAGTTAAACTTGATCCGGAGATTGCCTCAAATTATTACGATAGAGGGAACAGCAGGTTCATGCTTGCTCAGTATGAATCGGCAGAAGATGATTTTTCAAAAGCCATTGAACTGGATGAAAAAGAGCCTGATTATTTTTTTAACAGAGCCCTCACAAAGTTTTATTTGAATATGAATCTGGATGCATGTGAGGATCTTGAAAAGGCTGCCTCACTCGGCGATGAAGAAGCAACAGAATTTTTAAATGAATTGTGTTCAGATTAAGCCCGGTCTAATCTTCAAATACCAACACCTTTTTATCGGGAGTGTAATTCTTTATATGGATAACAAATTTGTCGATTTGCCGCTTTCGCTTTAGTAACAATTCATAGATCCTTGTTTTGTCAGAGTACTGAAAAACAATGTAATTCCCTGTTTCATATCTGTTTTGTCCGAAAAGACCAATTCTTTTTTGGTTGTTGTAATGATTTAAAAAGATCCTGGTGTCCTTCATATCTTTAATGCGATATACAACAACATCCTTACCTGTCTTTACCGATAGCTCACTATCCTGTACGAGTATTTTTCCCAGTTCTTCATATTTTTTAGAGAATATAAAATACAATGTAAATACCAATTGCGCTATTAGGGTAACAATCAAAATCAGTTTGAGAACCCGATAATTGATCACCATTAGCAGTTCGGGGCTTAAAAGGATCGTTGTAATCAACACAAAAGCTGTGAATACCGAAAACAGGATAATCTTTGGCCTTAAAGTGCTTTTCGTATGTATAACAGGGATGACCATCTTTTAATTTTTAAAACGGTATTCGAACAATAATAGTACTTGTTCAAATAATTTTTATTCCTATTCAATTATACGGGGTAACTGTTTAATTGGTTATTTGTCAAGGGCAATAAAATCGCATGTAACAACAGGTTTTTTAAAGCCTGTGATCCTGGTTCCTGCAAGCATGATTTCAGGATTAAGTCCGGAACAAATTTATGCAATTCTCGCTCATGAACTAGCTCATATCAGGAGAAATGATTACATAATAAATGTTATTCAAACTCTCATTGAAACCATATTTTTCTTTCATCCTGCAATATGGTACATTTCTGTCCAGATCAGGAAGGAAAGAGAGAATGCATGCGACGATATTGCAGTTGAATTGACCGGGGACAAAGTGAACTATGCAAAGACACTTGCTTTCACACAGGATTATGTATTTCGTCAGGGAATGTTGTCAAATATGACGGAGAACTAACTGCATCAAATGGTTCCGTATGTATTACGCGTCCAAGGCAGCAACTACCTTACATGACGATCTGCCTCTTTTCTACTTTTTCTTTTGGTACTTGACATACTCAAAATTGATGCGGTGGAGAGAATCGCCCAGTGCCTGACCAGTTTCAAGGCCATCTTCATCCCACTCTTCATAGAACCATTTCACCTTTAAATTTTTTATATGCTCACTCGATTGAAGTTTATTCAAAAGCTCAAGCAATTTTTTTGCTGAAGATGTATTGATGTATTCAATAATAAGGTCGAAATCCACTTCTTCGGCATGTAAATTCTCAACCCAGTCAAGAATCGGATCGAAAAACTCTTTGGCATTTTCAGCATATGCATTGCCTGCCATAACAAGTTTCCCGCTTGAGAAAAAATCAATTAAAGGAGTATTTTTTGTGGGTTCAATCTGAAGATCTTCCATGTTGTGAATAATTTTTAGTCTGGTTTTGGTTATTCGTTCTATAGTTTAACGAATTTAAAGCAAATTGGATACGTAAACAATAAGTTTTTCAGATACTTATTAAAAAGAATTTAGTTCATTGTTAGTAGCAGAACTAAACATGTTGAAAAAAATCGCCTGATTGTTGACAAGATTTATACGGGAGTTTGCTCTGTATAAATGTCTCATTTAATGCATGAATATTATTAATTTCGACCAAATCTTATGATTCCGGAAAAAACAGATTGCGAATTGTCTTTCACTTCAATTGAATATTTATAATTATCTTAAAACCATCTTTATATCTTAATCATCCAAAATCATGAACAGCAAAAAAAACAAAACAAAAAACAGAAGAGACTTTATTAAAAAAGGAGTTGCAGGTATAGCAGGTTTGTCTGTATTTCCTTCAATAAGTCATGCTTCATCCTCGAAAACAGAATTATTAAAAGCTGAAGAGAATAAAATAATTTATAGAACCCTGGGAAGAACAGGGTATAAAGTCCCTGTTGTAAGCATGGGTTCATCAACAAATGAATTTCTAATAAAAGCTGCTCTGAAAAAAGGCATGAAACTCATAGATACTGCTTATCTCTATGGTAACGGTCTTGATGAAACTACCATCGGTAGGGCATTGACAGGTATGCCAAGAGACTCTTATGTTATTGCCTCAAAAGTATACGGACTTCGCGATAACACTACGGGAATGCCTTTGAATAACATTACTCCTGAAGCATTTCAGGCAGACTTCAGAGATAGGGTGGAAACAAGTTTGAAGAGATTACGGATCGACTATTTGGATATCTTATACCTGCATGCGGCTGATAATCCTGAATTGATTAAAATGGATATGATGAAAGATGTATTGATTGAATTGAAAAAGGAGGGAAAAACGAAATATATTGGTGTTTCAACACATACTAATTCTGTGGTTTATGCAATAGCAGATGAAGGCATTTACGATGTAATTCTTATGGCTTATAATTTCAGAGATGAAGAAACAGGTGAAACACGGAAAGCAATCAAATATGCTGCTGAAGCCGGTTGTGGAATTGTAGGCATGAAAGCACTTGGAGGCGTTTTCTGGGATGAAGAAAGAAAACAGCGCATTAACCAGAAAGCAGCAGCGAAATGGGTAATACAGGATGAAAATGTTCATACAACAATACTTACCATCAATACTTTTGATCAACTGGAAATGTATATGTCACTAATGAACAATCCTGAACTTACTCCTGAAGACAGGGATGAGTTAAGACTCGGGAAAAACGATACAACGATAGGAATGTATTGCAATCAGTGTGAGCAATGCATTTCACAATGTCCTTATGGAACGGATGTTCCTAAACTCATGAGATCATATATGTATGCTTATGCTTACGGAAAACCTGCAAAAGCTAAAGAGACATTTCATCTGTTGCATAGCCATAAACTTCTTTGCGAGAATTGCAGGGACGGATGCAAAGTCACCTGCCCCATGGGATTCGATGTACGAAAGAAAATATTGGATATTTCAAGAATATGGGAAGTTCCGGATGAATTTCTGGCCTGATACAAATCATGATATCCAGATCAATTAATTTATTTACTAATATTTTGATACTAATTTTATCGCCATGAAAACAATACATAAGTTATTTCCAATATCATTTTTTGTTCTCTTGATAATGGCATTTCATTCTTCAGTCAACTGTTCAGAATTGGTACAATATTTTCCTGAAATCCCAGGATTTACAAGGAAAGATGAACCTGCCGTATACAATCCGGACAATTTATACAATACAATCAATGGAGCTGCAGATGTTTATCTGAACTTTGAATTCAGAGAACTGGCAACATTGACTTATGAGAAAGGTGAAGATCAATCTTTAATTATCGAGATTTATAGTCACAAAGATCTGAACTGTGGGTTTGGAATTTACAGTCATGAAAGAGTATACGGTGTTTCAAATTATGTTGATGTTGGAACACAGGGCTATTATGAAACTGGAATTCTAAATTTCTTTAAGGATGGCTACTATGTAAAGATCAGAGCTTATGATCTTGAAAACGAGGAGCAAACTCTTATAGACATTGCTAAAACCATTGCCGCCGAACTTCCGGGAGATAATCACTTTCCTGAAGCATTGCAAGACCTTCCTTATATGTACAGAACCTTCAATCGTGAGCAGTATATTCCGAAGAACTTTCTTGGATATTCATTTATTAATAAAACATTTACAGCGGATTATTATAATCCGAACATACCAACGGGGGCATACTCTTTTTTTATTTCACTGTGTGGATCGAAAGAAGAGTGCAAAAAACTGCTTTTTGAATATCGAAAATTTTTGGAATTGCCTGAAGAAGAAATTGTTGAAGGGCGACATACTTTTGATGATCCTTATTATGGTACAGTGAGTCTTTTATGGGAGGGAACTCGCATAAAGGGGATTTATGGAGTCAGCGATGAGGAATATATTTCCGAACAATTTGCATTTGATCGAAATGACTATATACTAAAAATCGATGAATCCAATGTTTCCTATCAAAAATCCGTCACTTCCTCTTCAGATGAAAATTTTCGTCTCAAACCCGAATATGCTGTTGATGGCGATCTGACGACAAGATGGTCGAGTGCCTGGAGCGATCCGCAGTGGATACGTATAGATCTGGGTGATGAATACAACATCAATAAGATCAAATTGTACTGGGAGGGTGCATATGGCAGATCATATAATATACTGGTATCACTTGATAGCAATGCATGGAAAGAAGTATATGCAACCATTACAGGTGACGGAGGAGAAGATGATCTGAGTATTGAGCCTGTAAATGCGAGATATTTGAAGTTAAATGGTCTGGAGAGAGCAACACAATACGGCTATTCGTTGTATGAAATTTTAGTGTTTCAAACCGGGAACTAAGTAAAAAAATACTCATTTGATGATATATGACTCCTGTCTGTAGAATGATATGGACAGGGATTCTTTTGTATAATTCGTAATATCTATTCAAAAGTCGGTTGCTGTGGAATTTTCGGACATGGTACAGCGCCCTTGATATCACAGTGTATTGTGTATAACAAACCAATACGAATATTAGGTTCCACCCCGATAGCATTGAGCCGAAATTCAAGAAAAGGCCTCAGACAGGTATGTCTTGTGACTCCAATACCTCCTTCAAGAGCAAGATTTGAAAATTTTGCATCCTCATCATTCGATTCATCATAATTTATCCACCCTTTATAAGAAGCATTTATAAGTGTATAAAAAATCCATTTTCTGGTTTTATAGACCCCTAAGTGTATACTGGATCCAAAATAGAATTCAGAAATAGTATTATAAGGAGGAAAATAAGATACCTGGGGAACAATGCTAATTCCTTCAAGTATATCAATACTTTCCAATGGAAATTCGACCCTTAATCCGAACCCGAATCCTTTGGTTTTAAAATTATAAATAGCCGATCCGCCAAGGCTGTATTCCTGGGCAATAGTATTGGTCAGACATGAAATTATCAGAAATAGCGGAAGGATTAGTAATTTGATTTTTTTCATCCGGACAGCAGTTGTTTGTTGTACAGGTACAAACGTAATTATTGAATTTTTATTTTTTCTTAAGATGTTTTTGAAGGAGTATGATGCAAATGAATAGCTCAATAATACTCGACTTTTCGATCTCGTAAATTTCAGGAGATCAGATATTTAAATACCTCTCTTGTGTTCGATCTCATCAACCTGCAATCCATCTGAACGTTGTATTTTGTTCTTTGATACAACAATTGCGTTATCCCACCAGTTGTTAGTTGCCTGATCTATATCCTCACTTCTGTAATACCTGTCCTTACCTTTTAATGTCTGGTCGCTATAGCAGACTCCGAGACTGTATGGGTCATATACCTCATACCATACCTGACCATCCACTATTTTATACCCTTTCAGTACAATAAAATGGCCCCATTCCGGCCCACTCACAGGATAAAATCTGTCTATCCGCCATTCGTCCCGGTTTGATTCTTCTATATAATACATATCGAGACACAGGATAATTGTATTGCCTTCTTCCAGTTCATTTATCAGCACATCACTTTCACTAATGGCAATGGTAACGTTTGAAACGGAATAATCGTTAAGGTAATTGATGATATCATTAGTATACCACCAGCCTCCGGATGGTCTGTACGTATTTCTGGCATCTTCCGGGGTTTTATCAAATGCTTCATTTGTCCATTTGATGGCCATTGTTACAGATGTGGGGCCACAATTCACATAAGAATAAGTTCCCGTATTCAATTGATCCATGTACCATTCATAGTCAACATTATTGTTAAATTCCAAATCCAGGTTGTATCCCAGTCCCCAGAGTCTGATCTCTGTCAATACCGGCAACTGAATTGTTTTACTGACATCATCACAGGCATAGTCATTACAGACTATATGTTCTATAAGAACTTCAACAGGCTCTTCAAGTTGAGGAAGCAGAAATGAAGCCGTTTTTGAGGTGGCATTCTGAATGGTAATCAGTTCCGATTCGGTTTGCCACTGATAGGTCAGCGGTTCATTATCCGGATCTACAGAAGTACTGGTTAATACAAATCTGTCGATCTCTTCACTCCAGGTAAAATCTGCTTCCGGTGACGGATAATCTTCTTCATCTTTTGTACAGGAAAACAGTAAGGTAGTAATCACAAAGAACAGCAAAACAATCCTTAAAAGTTTTATTCTGCCTGCAATCTTTAAGCGGTTTGCAAAAGCAGCCACAACAAGATTAATATTCATCGGTCTTTTTTTGTTAAATATACTAAACTTAAGGAATTCATGATACGATAAAACCGGTGAAATAAATTACCGGGGATACAACAAATACCTCATTGATCCGAATCTGTCAGTTTAAAAAATATTCTCTCCCAATACCTTTTAAATATTAACTGGTATTTGTATATTTCAAGCGTGAATAGGGGAGCTATGGACTATAGAAGAAATAACTTAATCATGCTGTTCTTGCTTGTGCTGATACCTTCAATATCCTTTCAGGATTTGTATTCTCAGCTCAAAGAAGCGGTTGACACAAAAAATGATTATATACTTCCGAAATTTCCTTATACAAAAACTCATAAGTTCGAGAAGATCTATTGCAATATGTATCCCGACAAATTCAATTGCAAAAATATTGGATCTTCCAATCGGGGAATGTTTCCTGACGACTTTAACCTATCGGATGTTTTTTTTATTAAACTGAGTATAAGACCAGTCGGATGGGAAAATTATAATGCGCTGAATATTGCAGGACTGTATCTTCGTAATAAAAGGCCGGGAAAGGATGATACAACCTATGAATATACATTTTTGGATATTGAGCTGGATTATCTGATAAAAAGAGTGTATTTTCAAAATGATGCACTTACGGCAATGCATGCTGATGTAATGCAATTTAAGTTAGCATTTCTTTCCTTGCTGGAAGAAAACCTGTTTTTAATTACAGACAAGATCTATGTCAATGAATTGACCGCATGTAATAATTTTGAAGGTCCCTATTATGAAGCATCCCGCAGGTTTTTTGCAGATGTTCTCTATGACTTGCTTGAAATTGAAAAAAACGAGGAGGTTCTGAAAGAAATACAGAAGTTAATCATTAAGATTCCTGATGGTTATAAAAGGTAAATGCCTTCATTTTATCGAATCTTAATTCTATCAATTCATCATTCTGATTGAGCTTTATACTTCTCGCGGGCCGCGTCTAGTCCTTCCTGCGCCTCTTTCAGTTCTTTGGTTGCTGCTTTTTGCATTTCTTTCCCTTTTTCTATGTTTGATTTCCCCTTGGTAGCCTTTCTGGTCAATTCCTTCACCTTTGTTTCAAGAATTTTAGAATCTGCTTTGTATTGAATTTCAAGTTCTTTCAGATCGTTTTCAGCTTCTTCGGCCGTTTCTTCATCTTTTGAGCGCTGCAATTTGGCTAACTCTTTATATTTTGATTTATACTCTTTATCCAAATCAGACTGTTCCTGTTCTACTTCTTCAAATTCATCCTCTGCTTCATACAACATGTTTTCTCCGGTGGTTATCAATGAATCGGCAATTTCCATTTTTCGTTCTTTTGCTGTCACTTTTGCTTCATAACGCTCCACATTTTCTTTTAATTTTTGAATTTTTAATTCGTTTTTATCAGTTTGAGCCACGAGCAGGTCAGGAGTAATTAACCATAGAATTACAGCAATTGATGCAAAAAAAAGTTTTGAAGTTTTCACTTGTATAAGATTAGATTAAACATTTATTTTTCAAAAAGGATTTAATTTGTTAAAATTTAAAAAGTAATTTACAAAACTTCCTGGTAATAAATTTAAGTTTACGTCTTTTCTTACTGGTTGGTTCCAAAATAACATAGTGTTGCTTTTCATACTGCAAGTTTCAGTTTATGGTAATCCGGAAAGACCAAATTAAATAAAATGAAATCCGGAGGGTTACCATTGACTCATGAAATCATAAAGAGAAAAAAGGTTCTTTTCATAATAAGATGTTTAGTTACGGGGTTAAAGCCATCTCTGATTTATATCAGGATGGCTTTTTTTTCCAGGCTTTTGGCATCTGAAAGTAATTCTGTTACACAAAGAAATATTCACTTACAATGTTATCCAAATCCGTTTCATACCGAAACAGAAATATGGATCTCTTGTCCTGCTGCAGGAAATGTCAGATTGGAGATCTATAATTCTGCTGGTCAATTAATGGATGTACTTGTTGATCATTTATTTACATCAGGAGATTATTCACTAAAATGGAATCCGGGAGAATTATCCTTTGGCATATACTATTGCAGATTGTATACCGCAAGAGAAAATAGTACAATTAAGCTTGTGTATCGCTAAACAGGCATTGAAAATCAAAATGTACTGTACACGCAACCATTTCATCTATTTTAGCGTCATTATATATATATTCAATACTATAAATGGAAGCCTTTAACTTGTGTCGTTAATGTTTGGCATTCATTTTGATCAGGATCTATATAGCGTGTGAAATTAATCTTTACATCATGAAAACCATTGACAACGATAATATAGTTGAAATAAAGCGGTCTGCGGTATTGAACAGTGCATTTTTCAAAGCACATTTGTTTAGAAATTCCTTCCGCGGATTCTGGTATGATACATTCCAGCGCAGTTATGGAATCAAATTGAGCTTTCAAAACAAAAACAAAAGCCTTTTGTGTTTGTATATGCAGGATACAAGAGGAGAGATGACTGTATTTGAATATGAGATCCGGTCAAATGAAATTCAAATTGGCCAGATTAGAAATGACAAAGTGATCATATCAACCTCAGCATATACTGTTAAATTGATTCAACCAAAGAATACTCGATTGAAAACACCGGTGAACATTGAATTTACTTTGCAGTTGTTATCGCACAATTCAATCTATATTCATTTCACCGATTATTCTCTTTATTCTCCTCCTATAAATCACCTCCGACGAGGATTGGTGCTGGCGAGAGAAAATAAAACAGAATAGGATCAGGAAGTCAGGTTTCAATTTTGGAGTGCGTTTGTTCAGAAAGGAAATCAATTCCAGACTCCATTAATTTTGGTTTTGCAATGAGTGCATTTCCCATCAATTATATTGTAATTGAGAATTGTATAACCTCTTCGTTCCACAACAATTTCATTGCAATTCGGACAAATCGTATTTTCCATTCCTTTGCCGGGCACATTGCCAACATATACATATTTACATCCTTCCTTTTGTGCAATTTCTCTTGCTTTGATCAGTGTGTGCAAAGGCGTTTCAGGAAGCTGGGTAAGCTTAAATACCGGATGAAAACGGCTAAAATGAAGCGGATACTCACCAAACCCGTTACCGACCAGCCATGCGCACATACGTTTGATCATATCATAATCATCTGTCCATGAAGGAACAACAAGGTTTGTTATTTCTACCCAAACATTACTATTTTTCAAAGTAATAAGTGTATCAAGGACCGGTTGCAGTTTTCCGGCATTCAGTTTCAGGTAAATGTCATTGCTAAAACTTTTTAAGTCAATATTAGCAGCATCAAGAAAAGGAATAAGCTTCTTCAGGGGTTCCTGATTGATGTATCCGTTAGACACCATAACGTTTTTAATTCCACTTTGATGTGCTATTCGGGAAGTATCGTACATATACTCGTAAAATGAAATGGGTTCGCCATAGGTATACGCTATTGAATCACAACCGTATTTTTTACAGGAGTCAACAACTTTTTCCGGCATAAGATCATAGTTTCTTGTCTTTTTTGGACTCGTTTGTGATATTTCCCAGTTCTGACAATTCAAACATACAAAATTGCACCCGGCAGTGGCAATGGAAAATGCTTTCGATTTTGGATAAAAGTGCAGCAAAGGTTTCTTTTCAATAGGATCCACATGGACAGCACAGGGATTACCATAGGCTATGGAATATAACTTGCCCTCATGGTTTATCCGGTTTCGGCAGTCACTTATTTCACCCGGTCGCAAGGTGCATTCATTTGGGCAAATCCCACATTTTACACCCCTGGGAGTATCAGAATAGAACATGGCTTCTTTGCTCCACTTCCATAAACCGTCATGTTCAAATATACTTCCATTCATTGAAAGGGAGGGACAAAGCAATCCGCCTGTACAGAGTAAACCTTGTTTTAAAAATTCCCGTTTTCCTATCTTCCTCATGTTGTTATAGCTTTGCAGGTACAATTGGAGGCTAAGGTCACTTAAAGTTAGAGCTTTAATCGTTCAATTGCCACCTGAGATTGAGAAAAAAAGAAAAAATCATGAAATTAAAAGAACACTTTCCTTCTGAATGAGTAATACATTGCACCAATCAGATTTAAAGCAGCAAGAATAAAACAGGTACCTTCAATACCTATAAGAGGGACAAGAATCACTGTACTGGCAATTACACCAAGTGCTGAACCCAACAAATCGGCAGAATAAACAGCAGGTGCTGACAGGAATGTATCATTTGAATGAGAAATTGAAGCAATAACATATAAATAACCAATGATTGTCGATGGAATCAATGTTATACATATAAAAACCAGCCAGAATAAAACAGGATTGTTTAGCTTCCCAAACAAATTCAAAACAAATGGGAGAAGAAAAAAGAAAAACATAAGCATAAGATGGATAAAAGGAAAAAGATAGTTTGAGATCTTCTTCAGCCGGTACCCAAACAGTGATCCTGTTGCCAGTCCTGCCATAAATATTGCTACAATAATGCCAAGGGCAGAATATACATATCCATAGACAATTTGAAAGGCAAAGATTAATAATAGTTCAACAGATGCGCCTGAAAATCCTGCAATATACATGCCCGTTGACTCAGGTTTCATAAAAAACAAAGGCAAAAGAAGGAGAAGGAGAGGAAAATACGCCAATATTTTATTTTCAGTATAGAATAGCGAAATGAATCTTAAGGTATCAAAAAAAACCGGCAAAGGACGGTTGTTTGTATTTACGATTTCATTCTGAGGAAGATTGGCCCGGATGGATTTGCTTCTCAATTGAATAGAGGCATCGTCTATATAATCAGAATTCACATAGATGTTTTCGACTGTTCCTGAAGAATAAAGTGATGAAATTGAAAGAGATATGGGTGAATCGGAGGCTAATAAATAATCTTTTTCCCCGGGAAGGATTTCAACAAAATTGAAGCAGCTTTTCAGAGTATTTACCAAAATGCTTAGTTTATTTGCCTGGACATCACTTAAGTAATTTCCTGTAGATGAAACTCCGTATAAAATTACTGCATGATCATTCAGATGTTTTTTCAAATCGGTTAGGAATTCACTTGTATAGTACCTGTTTATTTGCAAACTCGAGGGGTCAGGTATAGCCATTATAACAGCATCGTAGCTTACATCTGTTTCAGCAATGTATCTAACACCGTCTTTACGGATAAGGTTTACTCTTGAATCATAAGGTAAAAGATTGTATTTTTTGCCTAAGCGAATAAGTTTGGGGTTCATCTCAATGCAATCCACAGATTTTATGGAAGGATATTTAAGGACTTCATCAAGCATTCCTGAAATGACTCCTGATACTATAAGGACTTTTTCAGGTTTTTTGCATTGCAGGAGTGCATAATGAGTATATTCCTCACGAAGTATGAAATTTCCTGATGAATAGATAAGTGAACCGTTGTAGAAAAAATTATACTCACCAGCATTGTCTGTGACGGTGATGTTGCCATAAAATGTCTCTTTGTTTTCAATGATGGTCTGATTCAGAAATAATCGCGACCTGATCTTGTTTTCCATGGGGAAAACGAACAGCAGCAATAGGATAACGGAAAGGAATGACAGGAAGATAAGTATGGCTCTGTTTTTTTGCACGAAATACATAACCAGGGTGATAATGAGAAGGAGAATGACCAGGGATTGAAGAATACTCAACCAGTTAATAAATAGCAGAGTTACCGCAATTCCTCCAAAAAGACTTCCTGCTGCTTCAAAGGCATAAACTCTGATAAAACCTTTATGATCTGATGGATTTACACGAACAAATAATGAGAAAAGAATACCGGCCAGAAGGCATATCGGTGCCAGCATCAGAATGCTAAGTAATAAAAATTCAAACGGACTTATTAAAATTCCCGGAGGGAATATTATATTTTTCAGATAATTTAATAGAACAATCAGGGCAGGAGGGAATGCACAGGAAGTAATCAATATATTCCTTATGAGTAACAGATTTATTTTAGAATCATCGAATCTTCTTCCAAGGTATGCTCCCGTTCCTGTTAACAACATCCAGATTCCAATAGTCCATCCCATCATAAATTCATTTCCCTGAAAAATTGTAGTTAGCTCGCGTATTAATAGAACCTGGATAACAATCGATGCAAAACCTGAAAGAAAAAAGAGAAGACTTAATTTTGTTGCCTCTTCAGATGATATATTTTGAACAGGTTTTGATTTTTTTTCAGGCTGCTTTTTTTTCAAAAGATTAATAAAATATGAAAAATGCCAGATCAGATGAAATGTAGCAACAAAACTCATTGCTATTCCAAAATCGACATGCCATGCAAGCAATTTTTCAAATGCATTCCATTCCAGTTTGTAATTTACTTTGATCACTAACAATAAACCGATAATAGCAGTTACAAGAAAAGTGAACAGGAGAATTGTGTTCCAGAGTTTTCTGTTTGAAGATCTGGACCATATGTCAAATTTTACCAGGATAAGGCTGAAAGAGTATAGAAGCAAAATAATTATTGCTAATGGTATAAAGAGGTAGGGTCTTTGCATAGTTAAAGATTGTTCATGTATTCATGTTCACTGAAAACAAGAGCTTCATAAACAAACAATTCAGCGGTTTTCCATCCTTCCCATCCAATCCGGGCTTTATCGCGGGAGCAATGACCGAGAAATTCTTCTTTTGACCAGCCGGTTTCTGTTGCCACTTGAGGAAGAAAAGTACCGGAACGATTGCCCTTTCTTATGTATATTCCGTGTTTCCCCATGATAATTTCATCCGGTGAGGATATTTTTTTCAATGGAGAGAGAACGGAGATCTCAATTTCGAGATTCTGTAGTTCCCCTGAACTAACAGGGTTGAACCTTGGATCTTGGGTTGCAGCTGCAATAGCCATATCCCTGACGGTGATGCATAAGGGTTTATCGGATTTAAAATTCCCGATGCATCCACGCAATTGATCATAAAGCGTCAGAGTGACAAAAGCTCCGGCAGGAGCCATGAGATTTTCGCTGAATTTTTTAGAATTGAGATCAGTTGTTTCATTGTTTGTAAGATAGCTGTTGAGTGTTTGTCTGGCAATTCTTAAAAGTTCTTTTTTTTCTTCATCACTCAATTGAAAACCGGAAACAGATGTTTTTTTTTCTTTGATGGCAGCTATTGCATAATATCCTACTACTTTTTGTTTATCGCCATACTGTGAATCCCCGGAATTTTGGTAATGGATTTTTTTATAACAAATATCAGGTTGATTTTCCGTGATATAAAGAAGTGTAAGCACAGATGTCCATCCACACATTGCGGTAACCAGATTCCTAGTATTCCCGTTTTCCATCAGGTTTTTCGTTTTCATAAACTCTTTGGAAGAATTAGTAAGGATTGCATCGGCCATTTTTGCATCCGATACCTTTGCATTTTGATAGTCCGGGTAATGCGAGAAGTCTGTGCTGATGACAAAGAGGTTATCCTCGTTGAAATAAGGCGCAAGAGCCAGAGCAAGATCCCTACAAATTTCTTTTGATTGTCCGCCAATAATGACAGGAACAATTGTAAATTCATTGTTGAGCCAATATTGCAGGAAAGGAAGTTGTACTTCCAGACTATGTTCTGTCTCATGAGGTTTTGGATCGTTTGAAATGAATTTATAATGATCAATAAGTTTCAGGGCAATTGTATCCACAACAACTTTTCCAAGCGGTGTGATAAAATCACCTATGGCATAGATAGATGCCCCATAGAAATACATTGTATGACTTGAGCCAATAAGGAAGATGCGTTTGAATTTTTTATTGCGATCAATTTGCTTAAATGCTTTGGCTGCTGTGCTTCCGGAAAAAATATAACCTGCATGGGGAACAATAACCGCAAGGGGTTCTTTTGCATCAACCTGAACTGGTTCTGAAAAAAAATCTTCCAGCATATTTGATAAATCTTCCGCTGCCTTTGGATAAAATTTTCCTGCAACTGCAGGTTGCCGATCTGTTTTAGTATAGGTATATTGTCTGTTCTGTGCATCACACGATTGCACTACAATTACGATAAATAAGGAATATACAAAACAATGTGTCTTCATATTATTTATAATTCTGATTTTGTATATAAAATTACCGAAAAAATCAATGGCAGACCAAATGCAACTAACTAAAGCATATGTTGGTATTATGAATGCAAAGAATTATTTATTATTACCATCGTCTTTAGCAACTTTATAATCCTGAAGGGGTTGAATCAACCGGCGAGTACCCATCTGTTTCTAGGCTTCAAAAATCAAGGCTGTAAGCAACGCCAGCATTAAATAACAATTGAGTATTTTGCTCATAGAACGAAGAGGTAAATGTCGGAATGATCAGAAAGGCTGTAAAGTTAAACATGAATTTTCCTATGCTGTAATATACCGGAAGCATGAAATCAACAGAAGTAATGGAATAAGATGGTCCGAAAACAGAATTGTCACTCCTGTCAATCAGGGAATAGAGTTCTGCTTTTGCAGATGCCAACCCATTTACTTCAATACGATGTTCAACAGCTTCAAACATTCCGGGATATTCTTTATTTACCCATATTAGAAAGGATTCACTGTCCCATAAATCATAAATCAATGTATTGTAGTAGTTTTTATCACTTAGATTTAGATCAAATTCAAGCTGAATGCCCAACAGGGAGTTTTTGAAAAGAAGATTGTCAAAATAAAAGCCAAGAGCATTTTGTACCGACAGGTAAAACATATTTTTATTTCCGAATAACATGCTGGAATTCAGGCCACCAAAATACACTCCTTTATTATAATAGAGGATCAATTGCGCAATATCTGAAAAAGCCGACATAAGAGAATGAATGTTGGAACTGTATTCTATATGCGTATAGGATGGATATATTGTCAGATTATCATTTGGCTGAAATGAATATCCTGCCATAAAATCAATTTCCGTAGAGGTTTTGGTATAAGATATATCCCCATTTTCAGTGAATATAGACTGCACAGAAATATCAAACTTGTGCTTTGAGAAAAAACCTATTCCAGCGGAATAATTTGGTTGCTTCACTGCTTCATGAATCACACCGAATGTATTGGTGTGCGTGGAATAATCGAAAGTAAAAAAAAGGGAACTGTAATCATGGAAATAGCCTGTGCTTTTCTTGGTATTAACAGATTCTGATCCCGATCCATATAAATTATTGGGAATCAATACAATTAACAGGGCAATTTGGAATATTTTATGCATCATAAATCGAAAGTCAATAAGAAGTTCATAACTTCATTATACTATTTCGTTTAATATTTCTGAAATATAATATTATTCAATTAGATTAGTTAACAAACGTTTCCAATTTACAAAAGGTTTTAACTTCTCACACATTTTTATCATGAAACTGAATGTAACAATAGATGAATTTATCAATTCGAAATATAAAATCCTGCTGATAGTAGGGATTTCTGTTTTTTTTTCGTCGGGCACAATAATTGCACAAATTGAACATCCTGGTTATCCGCTTGGCTTGAAAATGGAAAATATATCCCGCATTGAGTTTGTTCAACTTCCGTCAGCCGATATGCTTTACAATCAGTTTTCAGAAGAGAATTCTGATGAAAAAGTATATAAAAAAAATGTTTTTGCATCATCTGTTGAAGTAGATCTATCTCCTGCAAGTCATGGACTCTGGTATTCCGGTGACAACAATTGGAAAAC